>PDWJ01000433.1_pt1 | contig 62946 bp, 55 predicted proteins | sample 1430881 | NCBI WGS metagenome assembly PDWJ01 (sample SAMN01162460, study PRJNA174530) | Oral metagenome, whole genome shotgun sequencing project. | biome: Marine environment; feature: Marine mammal; material: Swab sample of the gingival sulcus; isolation source: swab sample of gingival sulcus... | reverse complement strand
ACCTGAGGCCCCCTCCTGGCGATGCGTTTTGTTGGTAAACACATGCATAGCGCAGCGAGTGCGGGCCTCAGTGCTTTTTTGCGCTTATTTCAGGTCTAGTGGTCGGCGCCGCCAGCTCAAGACCCAGGCTGGCGGCAGATTCTGGAAGACGATTCTGCGCTCCTCATGTGGGCCAAAATGCTGATCCATCAATCGACGAAAGCGTCGCGCCTGCGGCAGGAGGTAGGCGTGCGCATACTGGAAGGTGCGGAACTGTGCCCCTGTCGGAAGAGCTTCCTCCAGAGCCTGGAGTACCCCGTCCTGGACATGGCCTGGAAGGCTGGCGAATGGCAGCCCAGAAACCACGGCCCTCACCCTTTGCCCCTTCTGGATCAAGCGTGGCAATGCTTCGGCTGAGTCGTTGGCAAAGGTGAGTTCGGGGAAGCGCTTCTCTAAGAACGTTACGAACGGAGTGCTGCGCTCGATTCCGAGATACTGACCGGGCTGCGGCAGCAGCTCGGCGATGACGGCGGTGAATGCCCCTGTTCCCGGACCGAATTCCACCAGTAGTTCCTCGGGCCCCAGGTCGATGCCCTGAACCATTGCGCGGGCCAGCTTTTTCGAGCTTGGAGCGATGGCTCCGATTTGGCTCGGGTTGCGGAGGAAGGCCTTCAGGAAGGTGAGTGCTGCTCTTGCCATTGGGACAGGATGCCGAAAGAAGCCCTTACAGCAAAGGTGAAGGGGTAGCGAATCGGAATCCTCGATGTTGGCGGCCTTCTCTTTGGGCCAGCAGTGGGAATGGGGCGCCAAGGCCAGGAGCTTTGGTACTGCTCGCTCGGCCTGGTGGACTCCTTGGGGGAGCTCGGCTTTGTTCGAGGTCTGTGAAGAAACCGACTTCGACCTCTTCGTTTATGCGGCTTCATTTGTTGATGAAGCTTGGGCGGCAGAAGCAGGGATCCAGCCCCACGTTCCGGTGGACCCGAGCCAGCCGATGCAGGCAGCGAGGTTTTTGCTCCAGCAGGTGGGCGCGCTTACTTGCGTGTGATGCGGTAGAGCCAGCGGCGATTGCGTTTACGGTGCTCCGGCCACTTGCCGAAGTTGCCGAGTTCTGTGATTTGGTAACGTTCGTCCTCGTATTTGCTAAGGTCGAGTTCTGCCAGAGGTTTGCCATCCTCTAGCTTGGAAGGGCAGAGCATTACGAAGATCGAATGCGATAACGAACCCCAGTCGACAATGTCCAGCATTCGCGCCAATCGGTGCCGTTTCATCGTGGTGACTTTGAGCCGATCTTTATTGAGATAGAGGTGTCCGCCGACCGAGACGTTGGAGCCGTCCACGACCCAGAGTTCGGTGAGTTCAGGTTCTTCTCGCAGCCGCAGGGCAGCATTGATCGGTCCGCTGTAGGAGAAGTAGAGGCTCAAGAAAACGGTGGCGACAAGCTGAATGCTGACGAAAAGCTTACGGTGGCCTGCGCTCTGCCAGCTTTCTTCTTGGCGTCGATCGAAGAGGCGCCAGCTGAGGACGGTCCAGAGCAATAGGATGGCGGGAACGATGAAGCGGGGCGCCTTGCGGGCGGGAATGCTGTGCAGCAAAAGGTAGGCAAGCGCCGCAGCGAGTAGCACCGGGAAAACCCGGCTGCCTTCACGCATTCTTTGCCAAACTGTTCCCATCAGAGGTGGGATGAAGAGCAACGACCCGAGGGTCATCAGGCCATAGAAGTAGATGGGCTGCGTTTTCCAATTCGAGCTTTGCTCCTCAATGAAGTTGTATTCCACGTAGCCGAGTGCCGAGTGGAGGAATCTCCCGTAGATGTGTGTGTCAAGCACGCCCTGCCAAACGACGACCAGCGCTGAGCCAAGGCAGAGTAGCCAAATGGCGCGGTAACGCTTGGCGATCAGGCCAGACAGGAATAGCACCGGGCCAAAGAAGGCATCCTGGAAGCGCATCGTGAAGGCGATGCCTAGGAGCAATCCCGCGAGTAAGGGCCAGAGTCGTGGCCCCTGGAAAAGGCAGATCGCCGCGATTGATAGGCCGGCAGCGCAGTATGGGCCGTTTGGGTGCACTCCGGCAAAGACCGCGAGCGAGTTGCCGGCAGCGAGGAGTAAAAACCAGCGCTTGGCCGGTAGTCCCTTCCAGCGCAGCAGTAGCCACAACGAGGCGACCGGAATCAGTGAGATCAGGGCGTGGAAGCCTCGGATCCCTCGCATTAATTGGAGAGGATCCTCTATTCCCAGCCAAAGTAGGGCACGGAACATACCCGACATAATCCCTGGGTAGATCCAGGAGCGGATGCCTCGGATGTATTCGTGCGGTTCATACCAGGACTGGCCCGTCGCCAAGTGCCAGGCGGGGTCGATGTATTGATACTGCTCGTCGAGGAATAGATAACCCTGGCTGAAGAAAACAGCTGGCAGCCGGATTAGCAGGGCGAAGAGCAGGAGCAAGCCGAGAGAGATCGTTGCGGTCTGAGAGTCTTGGGGGTCCTGTTGCGCTGGAATCGGAGTGATCTCGCTCATGGTTTCTTGTCGTCGCTTTGCGTCACCTTTACCCGGCGATACTGAAGGGCGTGGCCGATTGCGAGCAGCAAGAGCAGCGTTGCCCAGGTTACCGAGCCCCTGGCCAGGAGTTCGCGACTAGTCGAGCCCCCCCACAATTCGCGAGAGGTTAGCGACCCGGAGGCGAGCACGAGCGCAAGCAGGGTTCCGAGCACTGGATCCCGCCGCCGCCATAGGAGGTCTGCGATGCAGAAGCTCGTGCCGACTAGGAGCACGCAGAAATGGCTCTTCGAACTCATCGGTGAGAGAAGAACCATGCCGCAGGCGATGGCGCCGGCTTCCCCGAAGCGCCGGAAGCGCAGCTCTCCCTCTTCGAGGCTGCGGCTGAGGCTGGGACGGGTTACGAATAGGATGAGGCCCAGCACCGCGGCTTGGGCGGCAAGGGTGATGTATTTCAGAGCGTTCGCGGACGGAGCCCATAGCGAGACATCAAAGAAGTGCCGGTTTGCCTGTTCTGCAGCGACGGGAGTCGATAGGCGGTAAAGGGTGCCGGCAAGGTTCTGGTTGAGGATGTTCCACTTGGTCCACGCGCCTTCTGCTTCGGCGGGGCTACCCGGGCCGACCTTGCTTAAAAAACTGTGCTGCCAGGCTTCTAGCCACAACAAGCCGTCCTGACGTGGGAAGAGGAGTTCGGGTAGTAGCAAGAGCAAGACCAGAGCCGAGATGGTTGCGAAGGCGGCGCCGAAGCGGCGTTGCCATAATTGCACCGGAAGGAAGAGCAGCGGTGTTGCCTTGCATGCGGCGCCGAAGCCGACCCAAGCACCAGAACCCAGCTCACCTTTCGTTCTGGATCCAAATCCGGCGCCAAGCCCCGCGCCGAGAACGGCTAGGAGGACCAGATAATCATGACTCTGGTTGGCGAGTACTGCCCATAGATGGCGGCCAGCCAAGATTGCGATAAGTAACCAGGCTAGTTGCAGCGGCGGTCCCGTTTCCCGCCGCTGGCTCTTTAGCATGCGGTGGACGCTTCTTAGGGCCCAGGCGAGCAGCGTCAGATTGATGGCGAACCACAGCAAGCGGACGAATACTCCGTCCCAGGCGCGGTAAGGGATGTCTTTGCGGCCGAGTCCGAAGAAGCTGAACTCAACTGTGTGCGCTTCCTCTTCGGCGAAAGGAACGAGCACGACAAAGGGCAGGGCGAAGAACGAAGGATAGGTAAAGGGCTTCTCTTCGCTGGGCCGGTAAATCTCTTCGCCGTTCAGCATTCTTGCCGCAGCCTGCACATAGACAGGCAGCTCGCTGGTGTCCTTGCGGACCATCGAGAAGGCGCCGCCAATGAAGAGAATGGCCGTAAGTCCGAGTAGCCAGCTCTTCCGCGTTTTTGTCGACATTCCCGCGTCTCAGCGTTTGAAGCGAAGAGTCGGCACGATTCGCAGTGCTTCTAGGGCGATCCCCCTGCTCATCTTGCTCTTACCCTCTTCGCGATCGACAAAATGCACGGGGATCTCGCGCACTCGCCCCCCAGCCTTCTTGATGCGCCACGCCATTTCGATCTGGAAGGAATAGCCGCTGGCGGCAACTCGTTCGAAGTCGATGCGGCCGAGCGCTTCGGCTCGGTAACAGCGGAATCCGGCAGTCCAGTCATGGGTGCCGAAACCGAGGAAGAGCTTGGTGTAGAGGTTGGCCCCCTTACTGAGCAGGCGGCGGTGCCAGGTCCAGCCGACCGTGCAGCCCCCCCGCACATATCGGCTGCCGATGACTAGCTCTGCATCCAGGCCTTTTGCCGTCAATCGTGGGAGGTCCCAGGGAGCATGACTGAAGTCGCAGTCCATCTCGTAGATGAACTCATAATCACGTTGGAGTGCCCACGCGAATCCGGCGAGGTAGGCCTTGCCGAGGCCTTCTTTACCCTCCCGGTGCAGCACGTGCAGGCGAGCATCCTCTTCGGATAGCCGGTCTGCGATCTTCCCAGTGCCGTCGGGAGAGTTATCGTCGACGACGAGGATTTCGCAGACCAAGTATTGGCGGATTGCCCGCACCATCGCCTCGAGGTTTTCCTTTTCGTTGTAGGTCGGAAGGATGATGAGGAGCCTTCTCTCGAAGTCGAATGGCTCGGGCGGGACCAGCGCTTCTACGCCTTGGCGCTGGTGTAGGGCGTCTAGCCAGCGCTCTTCGCTGATCTTGCCGAGCACGGCTAGTTGACTGCTGTCGGCGCCGCGTTCAATGAGTGCTTCACCGGTCGGGAAGTCTGGGACCAGCCACGGTCCGAGGTCTCCCTTCTCAATACGAGCCGGGAGTTCATCCACCCTCTGATAGGTTTTGAACGGGGTGGGTGGGGCCTGCCAGGTATCAGAGTTCATCGATAACTCAGTTTTGCGCCGTCATGCGTTCGCATTCCAGGGATTCAAGCACATCTTCGGTGATATCCCCAGTCGGGTAGTGCCCGTCAAAGCAGGCCGTGCAGAAGCGCTCGACTTTTGGGTTACCTTGTCGAGCAGCATCCTGCATTTCGGCGAGTTCTGCGTAGAGCAGGTAATCGCAGCCGATCGCGCGCGTGAGTTCGTCGTGACTTTTGCCCCGGGCGATAAAGTCGCGCTTGGTGGCCATGTCGATACCGTAGGGGCAGGCATGCAGGAGCGGAGGCGAATAGGACGCCAGGTAGACCTCCTTGGCTCCAGCCTCCCGCGCCATGCGGATGAGTTCCTTACTGGTATTGCCGCGGACGATAGAGTCGTCGACGAGTAAGACCTTTTTGCCGCGGAACTCAAGATCGATCGGATTGAGTTTCTGACGCACGCTTTCTCGCCGCTGTGCGTCGTCAGGCATGATAAAGGTGCGACCGATGTAGCGGCTCTTGACCAGCCCTTCACGGAAGGGGAGGCCGAGTTCTTGCGCCATCGCCTGTGCGGCCGTGCGTGCCGATTCGGGCACGGGGATGACTACGTCAGCCCTGAGCCCAGTCTTCTGCCATTGATGAGCGAGTGCATGGCCCATGCGAAGACGGGTCTTGTAGACGGAGATATCGTCGAGCATCGAGTCCGGACGGGCGAAGTAGACATGCTCGAAGATGCAGGGGCGATGCGGAGTTTCCGTCAGCTTCGCACTCGTGATCTTGTAATCGTTGTCGATCCAGATGGCTTCGCCGGCCTCAAGGTCACGGACCTTGTCATAGCCGGTGAGCTCAAGCACGACGGATTCGCTCGCGATCGCGTAGCTGGTGCCATGCTCGTCTTTGCGGGTTCCCAGGATGATCGGTTTGATTCCGTAAGGGTCACGGAAGGCAAAGACGCCGTGCCCGGCTAGGAAACCGACCACCGAATAGGCGCCTCGAACCTTGCTGAAGACTTCTTGGATGGCTTGGAATACCTCTTCGGCTTCAAAGAGCCCTTCGCCCGCCCGCTGCATGAGCTTGTTTGCCATCACCAGCAGCACGGCCTCAAGGTCGCAGTCGCTGGTTAGGAACACATTGCGGCGCCGAAAGTAGTCGTCCTTCAGCTCGGTGAAGTTGGTGACGTTGCCGTTGTGCGCCATTGCCAGCCCGAAGGGGAAATCGAGCCAGAACGGCTGCACGTCGGTGCCTTCGCCCTTGCCGACCGTCGGGTAGCGGACGTGTCCCACGCCGATGTGTCCCTTGAGGCGACTGGCGTGTTTGGCGCTGAAGACATCGGAGACGAGGCCGAGGCCTTTTTTGGCGTTGAACTTGGTGCCGTCGAAGGTGACGACGCCAGCGGCGTCCTGGCCCCGGTGCTGGATCGCTAAGAGACCGTCGAGGACATCTTTTAGGACATCTTGGCCTTTGGGGGCGAGGATCGAGATGAAGCCACACATGCGGGGGAACCTCGGGGCAATCTTCGGGCGGGGATCAGGTGGCGGTTCGTCTCAGCCCCGCCGGATAGGAAGGCGGGACATGCTACGAAGACGAGAAGCTGGCGGAAAGGTGGCGCTCTCATGATGATGCCGCCGGAGGTAAGTAATGAGCGCCGCCGGGCATTGCTACTGCAACATCAACGGAGAGCTTCTACCGGAATCCGAAGGTCGAGTCTCGGTGCTCGACCGCGGTTTTCTCTTTGGTGACAGCGTCTACGAGGTCGTGCGGGCCAAGGGGGAGCGCTTCTACTTCCTCGCTCCGCATCTGGATCGGCTCCGTCGCAGCGCCAGCAGCATCTGGCTGGAGATTCCCTGGAGCGACGAAGAGCTTGGGGTGGAGTGTGCTCGGACCATCCAGGCAGCAGGGAACGAGGAAAGCTACCTTCGCATCATCGTTACCCGCGGGACTGGGACGGCCCCCAATATCGACCTCGCCTTCGCTTCTGAGACGCCGAGCTATGTGCTGCTTGCTCGTCCGCGACCAGTTCCGCCCAAGCATTTTCCGGACGAGGGTCTGCACGCCTGGATCGTCGATCGGAGACGGACCGACCGCCGGACCATGGATCCAGGTGTGAAGAGCGGCAACTACCTCAACAACATCATGGGGCTTGCGGAGGCGCGACGGCACGGGGCTGAGACGGCGCTTTTTCTCAATCCCCAGGGCGATTTGACCGAGGCGCCGACCTCCAACGTCTGGATCGTCAAGGGCAAGGAGATCCTGACGCCCCCCCTACGTTCGGGGCTCCTCTCCGGCATCACCCGCAAGGTTCTGCTCGAGCTCGGAAAGGATCATGGCCTGGCTATGGAAGAGCGGGTGCTCGTTGAGCTGGACGTTCGGGAGGCGGACGAAATCTTCTTGTCCTCGACAAACATGGATATTGCGCCGATCACGATGCTCAACGGAGTTCCCGTTGGCGATGGGGAGCCTGGGCCGATCACGCGCGAGATCTCGCGGCTTTATCTGGAGCGGGCTGAGCGGGACGCATGTTGACCCTGCCTTTCGCCCCCATCCTGGCGTTGGCGGCGGCCGACGGCTCATGGTTGGATCCTCAGCTGTTTGTGGTGGCGGCAGCGGTGTTCGCCGGGCTCTTCGTCCAGTCGGCGGTGGGTTTTGGCGCCGGGATGTTCTCGGTGCCGCTCATGCTCTGGGCTGGGCTCGATCTCCCGGTCGCGATTTCCGTCCTCCTCAGCGTGGTGTTTTTCCAGACCGCCTGGCAGAGCTGGAGCTACCGGAAGGTGATGCCCTACCGGGCGGTCGGGACGATGGCCCTGCCGCGGCTGCTTGGGACGCCCTTAGGTATTTGGGTGCTTGGCCTACTCAGCGCCAGCAGTAAGGCGCAGTTGCAGCTGCTACTGGGGATCTTCTTGCTGGCGGCGCTTGCGGTGCAGGGTTTGGTGCGGGTCCAGCCGCGGCAGCGGATCGCTGGCTATTGGGCGCTGATTGCCGGGAGCTTGAGCGGCTTTTTCGCAGGGCTTTTTGGTATGGGAGGGCCGCCGCTGGTGCTGTGGATGCTCGCCCACGACTGGCCGCCGGAGCGGTCCCGGAGCTTTCTTTGGGGTTCCTTCCTCTTGCTTGGGCCTGTGCAGATCTGGCTGCTTGGCAGCGAGTTTGGGGCGCCGGTGCTCGAAGGCATGCGTAAGGGGCTCCTGCTGCTGCCTGTGCTCTTTGCCGCGAGTTGGCTCGGAGAGAGGACGGGGCGACGTCTGTCCCGGGTGTATTTGCGGGGCTTGACCTTCCTCCTGCTTGCCGCACTCGCGATCCGAACCTCGATAGCCGCGATGGTCTGAGCCAGGCCTTGGCTTTAGCGGTTTTGCCGCCAAGCCCGGCCGGGGCTCAGGAGCCAGGCACGTACGCCTTGCGCTTCGAGCTTACGCACAAAATCCCGGGCGTCGGCGAGGCGGTTGTTGCGGTAGAGGGCGCCGTTGCGGAAGCGGGGCAGATCGAGGAAGCCCGATAGAAGAACGTCCCGAGGCTTCGCTTCTTTGATCCATTGCTCCCATGCCGGGTGGATTGGATCCAGGATCAGGACGTCGATGTGCTTCTTTCCTTGGGGCAGCTTGAGCTGCGAGGGGAGTCCCGAGAGCGCAGCGTCGACGACGATATGGCCATTGGGGAAGCTCAGCTGCCAGCCAACCGTTGGGGTCACCGAATTCTTTTCGCCGATGGTTCCAAGGGGGCGGACACGGATTCCCCCGGGCAGCTTGCCCTCTTGGCCCGGTGCGACCGCGTGTTCGTGGAACAGCCCATAGCCGTGGAGGTGGAAGCCGGTGTGCACGAGGACGGAGCGCTTGCGGGCAAAAACCCGGAGGGCCAAGGGGTCGTTGCGATCCATCGGATCGAAGGCGTGTGAAAGGCAGAGGGCGTCCAATGCTCCCGCAAGGCGTTCCCCCAGTACCAGGCCGGGGCCGATCTGAACCATGCCCTCCTTGCTACGCACGAGAAAGCCGCGCCCGGGAAGAGCGCGGATCGTGATCTCGTCGCCCTCGTATTTTTCGGGTATCGATTTCAGCATCTCGAGCGTTGCATACAGCAGGGCTTGCGGTGCGCCTCGTTCTAGGTAGCCAGCGAGTTCGCGTTGCATGCGCCGCTGCATGAGCAGGATCAGCTGCTGTGTGTCCGCGAGAGGATACTCTTCAAGGACGGCGTCAAGTTGATTGAGAACAGCGCCACGATCCCCAATAAGGCCTGCCATGCCCGGCTTTACTGGAAGCTGCCGCAGTTGATCGATCCACATGTGCAGCGTTTTGTTGCGAGGCTGGCCGATCCCGGAGGTCTTGGGGAGTCTTGGACGCTTGGGCGGGTGATTCTCCGTATAGCTGTCTCCGTGCAGGATCAGCGTTCCGTACATCGCTGGGTCGATGCTCTGCGGATGTGAGCCGAAGGTCCAACCGATGCGTGTCTGGGCCAGGTCATCGCTTGGCGCGTCATAGTCGGAGAAGATGAAATTCGCGTCGATCGCCAGGCCTTGCTTCGGCGTTGTGCCAGAGCCGAGCAGCTCGGACCAGGGCACGGAGGCTTCGACGACCCACGCCTTTTGCCGCACGTCGTAGAGCATTACGCCGCGGAAGCCGGATTTGGGCTCTGGGGATCCGTTCCGGCGTCGCCAGGCGATCGAAAAGCTGCGCCTGTTGGCTTGGAGGCCCATCACGTACTGGTGATCCTCGCGACGTCCCGGATCGGAGCCAGCGGCACGAGTGTCGCGCTTCGGGTCGAAGAACAGTTCGAACTGGTCGCAGGGTGGAAAGAGTGGGGCTGCGAGTGGCGTTTCCTTAGGAAGGGCGCGGGGCCAATCGTCCCGGATAAAGAAGGAGAGGTAGAGCCGTTCCTCGTCCCAGAGCAGGGCTCCGCGGGCGGCGAGGTCACTCTGGCCGCGCCATGATTGGTGGGCGGTGCCGGAGAGCTGCCTTGGGTCGTCGATCAGCAGAGCGGGGACCTCCTTGGGCCATTCGGCCAGGCTGCCATCGATGCTGATCTCATGAGGGCTGCGGATCACGGGGTAGCAGGGAACGTCGAGGACGGCGAACTTCCGCACCGCCTCTTGCTTCTGGGCCGGGGCGGCTTCCCTCTGGCCGAGGACGGGGAGGGTGAGCAGAAGAAAAGGGAGGAGGTGTTTCATCGGCGGAATACGTGGAATCGAGAGAGCGGAGCCGCGACGAGTAATGGCCGGCCCCGGAGCCAGCGTTGGTGCACTGGGCCGAAATAGCGCGAATCACGGCTGTCTTCGCTGTTGTCTCCGAGCAGGAAGTAATGCTTGTCCGGAATAATCTCAGGCGAGAAGGCAGCGAAGCTGCCGCGCTCCAAGTAATGAATATCGCGCACGATGCGCATGGCGTCGATGCGAGCGGAGGCCTTCGTCACTGCGACCCCGATGCCATTAGCAGGGGCGAGGCGATTGGGCTCGAGGCTGGGGCTTAGCCGCAGGATTTCCTTTCCGTCGACGCCGAGGACGAGGCCGCCGTCGAGCCACATGTAGCGCAGTTCGTGGGAGCTTCCTGCCAGTTCGGGCAAGCGAGCCGCTCCCAGGTCGAGGCGGCGTTCGCCGTGAAAGACTGCCAGATGGCCTCCCGTGCCGCAGCAGAGGCTGAAGGCATCGCCGTATTTGTCGAGGCGTAGCCAGAGCCGGGCGCCGGGTTGTAGTTTTGTCGTGAGCTCGAGACCGAAGTCGAGAGCCGGATAGCTCCGAGGGATAAAGCCGTCAAAGGCGTCGATATAGCCGGTCGTGACCTTGCCGAGCCATTCGAGGTTCCACGCAGATTGGCGTCGGTCGTTTGGTGCTCTTGCTTCGAGCAGTGCCGCGCTCGAAGGCAGCGGCTCAAGGCTGATGGCCTCTGCATCCATCTGGGTTCGCTGCCGACGCCACCTTGTGGAGGCCAAACCCTGGGGGTCGACGGCGTGGTCCCAGTAGCGGGCGAAGAGGTCGGCGTCGTCGTTCACGCTCTTGACGATGCGGGACAGTGATTGCGGGGTTTTGCCGACGAAGAGATCGCCGTCGCGGATTTCGATGCTCTCGCCGGGTAGGCCGGCGACGCGCTTAACGACGATCTGTTGTTCCTTCTCCAGCCAGAAGACGACCATGTCGAAGCGCTCGGGGTTGCGGCGTTGATCGAAGGTCTTGTCGACTAAGACTCGGTCGCCGTGCTGCGGGTCGCCTTCGATCGTGGGCTCCATGCTCGGGGTCGGGACGACGTAGGCGTCCAGCACCTGGTCCCGGAGGAAAAGCCAGACCGAGAGCGCCGTTGCTAGGGGAATCGCGACTTGGCCGAGGAGCTCTTGGGCTTCGCTCCAGAGGCCGCGCGGGCGTGGCTTTTTCGGTGCCGGATGGCGTTGGTCGTTGCTTTCGGTCACGTGCTCAGAGCGAAGCTGCATACCGCGACAAAGACCGCCGTGCCGGCTAGGTCGTTCATCGCGATAACGAAGGGCCCGGTCAGCGCGGCGTCGAGCCCCATTCGATCGAAGACGGCCGGAGTCGCGAATCCGGCGCTTGCTGAGACCAGGGTTCCTAGGAACAGCGATGCCGAGACGGAGTTGGCGAGCACGATGGCGTCCGCTTCCAGCGTGGTGATCCCGAGCCAGGTGAGCACCGACGCGATCACCCCAACGCCACAGGCGACGGCGAACTCCCCGAGGAAGGCTCCGGTGAGTCTGCCGTGCTCAAGCTCGCCGGTGGCGAGCCCGCGCACCACGATGGCATTCGCGACCGCGGCGACATTGCCCGCGAGGGCGATGATGATAGGCAGGTAGCGTAGGGGGTGATTCCTAGGGGCGCCGTTATCGCTCGGCGTCAGTGCCGTCACGATCCAGGAAATCGAAAGGCCGACCACGACCGTGAAGAGCAGCATGGGCAGCCGAGCGAAAATGCGGCTGGGCACCGATGCGCGGGTCGGGTTTTTCGCGAGGGTGCCCGCCATGCGATACATGTCTTCGCTGGCTTCAGCCTCGGCCACGAAGTCCAGGTCATCGGCGGTGACGATACCTACCAGCCTTTCGTCGTCATCGACTACGGGCACGGTCGTCAGGCCATACATGGATGCGATGCGGAGCACCTCTTCCTGGTCGTCGTCTTCGTGCACCGAGACGACGCTGGAGTCCATCCAGGTGGATATCGGGGTGCGCCGTTGTTCTTGGTGGAGTAGCTCTTGAATGGATGTCACGCCCAGGAGGCGGCCATCCGAATCGACGATGTAGACGCGGTCGGTCTCGAGGTCATTGATGGCGCGGATCGCTTCGAGGGTCGAGGCGACGGTTTCCTTGGCGGTCACCGCAACGAACTGCGGCGTCATGATGCCGCCGGCACTCTCTTCTTCGTAGGCGCCGAGCAGGCGGATCTGCTGAGCTCGCTTTTCTTCGACACCTTCGAGGACACCGCTGCGCAGGGAGCTTGGGAGCTGCTGGTAGATGTCTGCCGCGTCGTCGGGCTGGAGTTCGTCGAGAAGGTTGGCGACACGCCGCACCGGGAGGGAGCTGATCAGCTCACGTTGGGTGTCTTCTTCGAGTTCGGCTAGGACCTCGGCTGCCCGTTCGTTGTTCAGCAGCGAGAAGTAGCGGGATGCCACCTCGGGGTCCAGTTCGCTGAGTGCGAAGGCCAGGTCTGAGGGGTGGCTCTCCTCTAGCGCCTGGCTAATAGCGATTTGGCTGCTGGCCGGGCTGAGTTCGGCGGCCATCAGCTCGCGCAGGACTTCGAGGCGATCCGACATTCGGGAATTTCTCCGTGAGCTTTTCTGGCCTGGGACGGCTTTGTCATCGGAGCCTTGCGCGCGAGGAGCCAGTCCGAGTAGCAGTCCAGTGTGCAGGGCAGTTGGCCAGTCTATTAACGGAAGACTCCAAGGAAGACAACAAAGATAAGTGGTTTGTATATAAAGGCTTATGCCTATGCCTTTGCGCCTAACCGGGATTGGGCCTCTGTTGAACCTCTGTGATGAGCTGCGGACCTTGCGGAAGCTGCCCCGGGCCGGGCGCCACTTCCTTCCTCGGGTGCCCCTTGTCCAAAACCGAATCTCAAGGTGGCGTCCATGGTCGATGGTCGTGGGCTCACGAGCGAGTGGCGCTTGCAGAATTGGGTGCTTGAGCGTTTTCTCGGTCCAGCCCGGGGGGTAACTCGATTGCTGTCGATAAGCGCCTCGATATTCATCTCTTCCTGAAACGCCTCGAGGGCTCGGTGTTCTTGGGCGACATCTGAGAGGGAGCTTTTTCACATGCACCGATCACTCATCCTGGCCTTCGTCTGCTGCCTTCCTTGCGTTCTTTCAGGGCAGCGCCCAGCTGAGATCCCGAAGAAGAAGCCGGCCGAGAAAAAGGAGGAAGCTCCTGCGAGGGTGACGCTGCAGCTTCCCGGCAAGCGCAAGCTTGAGATCGGTGGGGGACGATACGTGTTGATCGTGCTCGAGCATCCGCGGCTGCTCTTGGCAGAGCCGCAGCGAAAGGCTTTGGCGAGATTTGCCAAGAGTCGCGGGGATCGGCTTGAGTACCTCCGCGCGACGCGCGCCGATCTTCTCGGCGATGGAGTGAAGCTCGGAAACGCCGTCGGCATCCCTATGCAGGAGCTACAGAAGATTGGCTTTGGGCGGGCCTTCCCCCTTGTTGCCCTGTTCGACGCCAAGGGGCGTCGACTCTTTGTCACGGTGGGTAGCGGGAACCGGGCCTTTGCCCAGCTCGAGAAGCTGCTGCAGAAGGAACTGCCAGGGTCGAGCCCCAAGGAGCAGCCGCCAAAGCCAGCGCCGAAACCGCGCCGGAAAAAGCTTTGAGCGGAGGGCCTGACTTCGGGGAGCTGGGGCCGAACTCCGCTGTACAAGCAAGAGGCGCGACCCTGTGGGCCGCGCCTCCGGGGGGAAGGGATCGAGCCTTTCGGCTCGTGCTGAGGGAGGGAAGGGAGCGGGGCTTAGAGCTCGCTGAGCTTGCGGGCTAGCTCGTCGAGGTCGGTTTCGGAGACTTCGGCTTCCGAGATCGGTTCGAGCTTCTTGAACTTGCGGAACTCGTCGATGGAGCTGAGTTCCACGTAGTTTCGGAAGCTCAGGGGGCGTTTTGCGGGTTTGCTTTCGGGGGTTTCCGTGATTTCGGCTGTGGGAGCGGCCGGGATGTTATTGGGGTTGCTGCTTCCGCTTTGAATCTTGTTCTCCAAGGTTCGCTTGGCCCGGCGGCAGATCCCGAGGGTGTTCTCAAGGTTGTTGCGGATCTTGCCTAGGCGCTCGGCCTTGCTGCTGTCGCTGTCGGCGTTTTGGGCGATTTTGCCGATTGCTACTTCGAGCACGGCAATCAGGCAGTTCAGCTTGTTGAGGAGCCGCTTCTGGTACTCGCTTGAGGAGAGTTCCTTGCGGGGCTGATCGTCGTTGCTGTGTTCTTGGCCGTGGTCGCTCATCATGTTGCTCGATCTTAGGTCAGGGGCAGGCGTTCGGCGAGCAAGCGCAGGCCGTGTGCCAGTTGTGCTGAGAATGAGGACAGTGCTAGGAAGTCCCGGTGCTGTAGGGCTTTGGCGGCGAATCCTGCATCGGGCCCCTAGCTGAGCTTGTGAGGGAATCGTTGTTCTGCCGCAACAAGGGGCGCTTTGCTGCAACGAGTGTCGGATTTCTGCGACATCTACGTTTCTGGGGAGCGCTCCGCCCCTATGCCCGTAGTCCGCAAAACCCTAGGCCTCGTAGCTACGCCGTGCGCATCTTCTGGGGCCCTGTTACTATGTTCCGCCGCATTCCGATCGCCCCACGAACCCAGATCAAGGAAATACCTGTGATTCGCACACTGCCGTTCTTTGTCCTCAGCACCGTGCTCGCTGCGCCGACCTTCGCGGCCGTCGCTGGCGAGGATTCTCTGGTTTTGCCCAATGAGGAGCAGAACAAGGCTGCGGTCACGAAATCCATCGAAGACCACTACCAAGAGGCGAAGGAGCTCAAAGGACGCTTTATCGACTATCTGGGGATCGATGAGGGTGAGCTGACCGCGATCATCACTGACCACATGCGTTTGGTTGTTCCGACTGACGAGCAGACGGCAACCCTCCTGGCTCAAATCGGCGAGTATGCCTATCGCCGCCTGAACTGGGTGACCTTCGGCAAGCTCGACGCGAACAGCTTCAAGGGGCGCGGTGGCAAGCAGTGCTACTACCGAATCAGCCGCGATTCCTACGACGATATGGTCGTGCTCCTCGCTGAAGTGCATCCGACGGCGATTTCGAAGGGTGGTGTTCGGTCGATCCTTCAGGAGTCACATAACAACGGTGGCCTGACCATGGCTGGTGCGAATCCGCCGTTGGAACTGAGCAAGGACGGTGGCGACATCAGTTCCTGGGTCGCGAACGGCATGGGCTTTTCATGGTTGATGTCGCACTGCATGCCGGCCATGCGTGAGGTCAATCTCAAGAGCGGGCAGCGCCAAGGTATTGGTTCGGGAGGACGTGGCCGCGGTCACCTGATGACCTGGCTGATCAATGGCGTCGCCATTTGGGCTTCGATGGACACCATTGGCCTTAACCGAATGTCGCGTTTCACCAAGAGTGTCTACGCGAACAGCGGCAAGAAGGGCGGGCAGGCAGATTTCGATTACATCGCGATTGCCTACGAGGTCGCCGCCAACAAGATCTCGAAGAAGATTCCGACCAAGAACCTCTATCAGATCACTACCGCAAAGCTGAACGATCTGACGGATGTCGATTATGCGATGGCCTGGTCGCTTGTTGATTTCTTTATCACCCAGCGCAACGCCGAGTGGCGTAAGCTGATTTCGGCCTGCGGCAAGTCGAACAACTTCCGTTATCCCTTTATCAACGCTTTCGGTAGCGACAAGCAGCGCGAACATGCCGGCTTGGCGATGAAAAAGAAGAACGACCGCGGTCTGAGCGACGTCTATCGCCAGGTCTGCGTCAAGGTCGAAGGTGACTGGCGTAAGTGGGCGAAGAAGCGCTGGCGCGCAGCCTACCGCGACCCGAGTAAGGCCGTGCTTGAGACTCCCTTTTCGCCGATCAGACGTCAGGGCGACAAGCCTGAGGGCGATGGCGAGAAAAAAGGCAAGAGGAAGAAGAAGCGGCGGCGGCGGCGCTGAGCGGGTGAAGGCGGCAAGCTTGCTGCCCACCTGTCTTCCGAAAGGGGCGGAGCCGAGTTTTCGGCGCCGCCCCTTTTTCGTTGGGATTGGTTTGTGGCTAGTGCTTCGTGAGAAATCTGGATTTGCGGGAAACCAATCCGCCCTCTCCGTCACTGAATCGATGGCTGCACTTGGCAGCGAGGTGAGCAAGCAAGGAGGGTGAGTATGGATGAGCGAAGCCGAGAGAAGCTCCAGGAGCCAAAGTCTTCATTGGACGATGGGTTGGATGCGAGCGAGGGCTCTGGAGGGGGGGCCGGAGGGGATGGAGGCTCGGCTAGGGAGAGGGACCAGGAGCGATCCGAGTTTCTGATTCCGGAGGTCGAAGAGTCGCGGGACAGGGACTTCGTTACGGTGCCGGCTGGTAGCTATGTCTGCCGGATCGAAGATGCGCGAACCCGATACACCAGGGCGGGAGACCGGCTTTGGGCCCTCAAGTGGGTTGTGGATGAGGGGCCACAGTGCGGGCGGTTGGCGGCCTGGGACAATGTCGTTTTCTCGCTGCGGGCGGCGGCCAGGGCGAGAAGGGTTCTTGAGGCCTTGGGGTTACCCTCCCGAGGCAAGGTGCGCTTGGGCGCCCAGGACTTCATTGGCCGACGTGCGGTGTTGGAGATTCAGGTTGGGGGCTTCGAGCACCCGGCGAGCGGAGTTTTCGTGCGCAGAAATGAGGTGACCTACGACGGCGTTCGCCCTCTGGAGACTTCCTCCGGGAGAGAGAATGCCGGAGAAGATGCTGCATCAGAGGATGGCTCGGACATTCCGTTCTAAGCAAGATGTCTGACCGAATCGATAGCAAGGATCCTGCCCAATGAGTCGTAAGCAAGCCGCCGAAGTCTTGGAGAGGATGCGTACGCTCGCCGAGGAGCTGCGTCGGGCGAACGAGCTGTATTACCAGCAGGGTCGGCCAGAGCTGAGCGATTCGCAGTACGACGAGATGATGCGCGAGCTGCGCGGGCTCGAAGCCAAGCATCCCGAGCTGCGCGAGGAGGATTCTCCGACGCAGAGTGTCGGGGCGAGCCCCTCGCGGGGCGCGACCAAGCGTGCGCATGGAGTTCCTATGCTCAGCCTCGACTCTCTGACCTCCCCGGAAGAGGTGCAGGACTTCGACCTGAAAGCGCGCAAGGGGCTCGAACTCGAGGAGCCCCTGTCTTGGGTGCTCGAGCCCAAATATGACGGGGTCAGTGCGAGTCTCGTCTACGAGGACGGTGTTCTGATCCAGGGTCTGACTCGTGGCGATGGGCGCCAGGGCGAGTTGATCACTGAGAACCTACGCCGGGTGCAGGGAATTCCCGATGTTCTCAAGGGCAGTAGCTTCCCGGCGCGGGTCGAACTCAGGGGGGAGGTCATCCTGGCGCAATCGCGATTCCGCGAGATTCGCGAAGCTCAGGAGGCACGGGGAGAGAATCCCTTCCGCAATGCTCGAAATGCCGTAGCCGGTTCGCTCAAACGCCTAGATCCGACGGGGCTCGAAGACCTGGGGCTGGATTTTTTCTTCTGGGGCTTTGGTGAGCTGAATGGGTGGCGTGATCTGGAGTGCTACACCGAACTCGCCGAGAGGGTTCAGAGTGCCGGGCTTCGGGTTTCCCCGCTCCTCGAAACCGGAAAGGGTCCAGAGAGCATCCTCGCCTACCACCAGCGGCTCGAAGCGCAGCGCGAAGAACTCGACTACGAGATGGACGGCGTGGTTGCCAAGCTCGACTTGCTGGCACAACAGCGGCAGCTGGGTCGGACCGCACGGGTTCCCCGTTGGTCTCTGGCTTTCAAGTTCGCGCCGAGACGAGGCACGACACGGGTCCTGGACATAGCTGTGCAAGTTGGGCGCACCGGTGCCCTGACACCGGTGGCGCATCTCGAACCGGTCGAGTTGGCGGGCGTCACCGTGCAGCGTGCCTCTCTCCACAACTTTGGATTGCTAGCCGAGCGAGACCTGCGAATTGGCGATGAGGTGGTCGTCGAGCGTGCCGGAGATGTGATCCCCGAGCTCATCGAGGTGAAGTTGGATGCCCGGCCCGAGGACAGTGAGCCCTTTGCCATGCCGGAGGCCTGTCCGGTCTGTGGATCATCGGTCGAGAAGGAAGGCGCCTTCCTCTACTGCCTCAACATCGATTGCGAGGCGCAGGTGACCCGCCGCATCACGCATTTGGCGAGCCGCCGTGCACTCGATATCGACCGGCTGGGTGCCAAATACGTGGCGCAGCTGCGTGAAGCGGGGCTTCTGGATCGAGTGGAGGATGTCTTTCGCTTGCCGGAACGCGAAGCGGAGATCCTCAAACTGGAACGATGGGGGCCGAAGAGTTTCGCCAACCTCGTGCGGGAGATCGATTCGGCTCGGCGCCCGCCCTTGGCGCGTTTTCTGTATGCACTCGGCATTCGCCATGTCGGGGAGAAGATCGCTCAGGACCTCGCGGAAGGCTTCGAAAGTTTGGAAGCTCTCTCGGTGGCGGAGGCCGAGGCTCTCGAGGAGATCGATGGCGTTGGGGAGGTCGTCGCTAGGGAGCTTGCGGAGTTCTTCCGCTTGCCGGCGACGCTGAGCTTCCTGGAGGCTTTGGCGGAAGCGGGGGTCGAGGTCCAGGTGCTGCAGCCTTCTGGGGATCGGGGGAAAGAGGCGGGCCCTCTTGCGGGGCGCGTCTACTGCTTTACCGGCGGGCTGGACAGCATGTCGCGTGACGAGGCCAAGCGACGAGTAGAAGCGCTCGGCGCGCAGAGCTCGGGTAGCGTGACAAAGAAGGTCACACACGTGGTCGCGGGCGCCAAGGCTGGCTCCAAGCTTGCCAAGGCAGAGAAATTGGGCCTGGTGATCCTGGACGAAGAGGCCCTGCTCGCGGAACTCGCGGATTTGGGAGTGTGAAGAAGGTGGACGAGCAGAAGAGCGAAGAGTCCGGCAGGGTTCCCGTCCTGCACCAGTTTCTCCTCGGGCTGGTACTAGGGGTGCTCCTGTGGCTTTTGTCTCTGGCGCTGGAGCTCTATCTCTGATTTCCAGTCCCGTAAGGCTCTCTAGCAAGCCCCAGCCACCGAGTGGCAGGCCAGGCCTCTTAGCTGTTGATGCCGCTCTGTTCGCTGAGCTCTTCGCTTTTGCTGCGGCTGACGCCGCGGCGCCGCATGCGGCTGGCCTGACGCTCGTTTTCCAGCTGCTGGCGCAGTTCGGCTTCCTGGCGGCGCTTGCGCTCGACTTGCAGGGTGTGGGCATTTGCGATGCTTGGGTCGCCGGCGGCCCGCTGCTTGGCGGCCTCTTCGTCATAAACCGGGATGCCCGGAAGGATTGCGACTAGGCGTTTTCCGTCTGCGAGTTCGTGGATGGCGTTGCTTCCTAGCTCCAAATACTGCCCTACTGCGACCAGCTGGTGCCGCCGGGACCAGTGTTCGGTTGGAGAAGGTTCCAATGGTCCCTCGTCATCGAGGAGGTAGCTGGGTGATACGTCGAAATAGCTACACAAGACCCGAAGTAGTGGGAGGCTCGGCTGGGATATGTCCTGTTCCAGGTTGGAGATGGTGGCCTGCCGGATCCCCAGTTCCTTGGCGATAGCCATTTGGGTGACCTGTTTGTGGCGTGTGCGCAGGAAATAGAGCTTCAGGCCCAAACTGCTCATCGTCGTTCCCCTCGGTCCAAAGCGAGGGCCGATGTATGGCCCTTCGAGTTTGGTTTCAAAATCCCTTCTCTAGCCCCGACTGGGTGTTGTCCCAAACCTGAGTTCACAGAATCCCGCCAGCAAGACTTTTTGCAGTAGGGCATTATTGGGAGTTCCAGGTCTCATGTTTCTGGAGCCAGCTATTCCCCTATCCCCTTGTGCCCCCCATCTGTGGAATGAGAAATGGTGTTTTCGGCGAAAACTTGCTCCTTGGGCCTGGGTCTATGATCTGGGCAACCCTGAAGCTATGCCCCTGCTTTCTTGCCGTTCTCCTCTGCGCAGTAGGGCTAGGGGCTCAGCAGGACGAGAGATCCGAGCTTGTGAGCTGGGAGGACGGTCGACGGGCTGTCGCGGGAGAGTTCATCGTGCACTTTTCCGAGCGCTCTTGCGATCTCTCCGTGCTGCGGGAGGCGAACCGGGTGCTGCCGGATCCTGAGGCCTACGGGCGGCTTGTCCGGGGGATCCGGGAGCGGAATGCAGCGCAGCGTGCGCCTTTCTCCCTCAGGCTTCGCCAGCTCGGCGGAGTCGTGATCGAGCACTACTGGATCATCAATGCTTCTGCGGTCCGGATCGATCCGGCCAAGCGGGCCCAGCTTGCGATGCTCCCTGGTGTCGAGCGAGTGCAGCCGAACTACATCTATGCACCCGCCCTCACCAAGGCTAGCAACGCGCGCAGTCACAACTCCGATGCCGCCAACCTTATGACCGTCAACTCACGGACGGTCAAGGGCTGGGGGGTGACCGTGGCTATCCTCGATACTGGTATCGACGTCCGCTACCAAAAGAGCAATCGCCCCCACCGCCTGTACTACTCGGGGGGCAGCAGCAGCGCCCGCAACCGGATCAAGGCCGCTTTCTCTGTCGTGTCCGGTAAGACGGGTGATGACCTGACCGGACACGGCACGATGTGTTCCCATGCCGTCGGCGGTGCGAGCTGGTCTACTCTCGCCAAAGTCGACAACGGCTGCGCGCCCGAATGCGATTTCGTCGGTATCAATATCGCGTCCTACGCCAATGGCAGCACGACCAGCGCCCACCTCACGCGTGGATGGCAGCGCGTCCTCGCCGATGTCCAGCGCTACGGGATCAAGGTGGCGAACAATAGCTACAGCGGTTCGCCGGATCCTAGTGACGCGACCCAGCAGGCACTCGATTCGGCCGTTGTGAACGGAGATGTGCTGGTGACGGTGCCGTCCGGCAATAACGGGGGAAACATCAGGTCCACCCAGGCCGGCTATAACGGTTTGAGCGTTGGCTCGGTAGATAACGGGTCACGCAAGATCTCTAGCTTTTCGGGTCGCGGTACCACGAGCTTCGGCAAGGTCGTCCCGGACATGGTCGCTGTTGGCGCTGGGGTCTACCTTGCTGTTCCAGACCAGGAGAGCCGAGTCTCGCAGGTCAGCGGCACCTCATTTTCCGCTCCACTCGTAGCGGGAGCCGCGGCTCTAGCTCGCCAGGCTAATCCCAAGCTCTCGGCCCTGAGCACCAAGGCCCTTCTGCTTAACAGCACTGAGGATAGTTCAGCGGGGGCCGGCAAGGGCGCCGGCTATATGCGCGCTGAACTTTTGACCGAGGCGGCGGTGGCCCAGGATGTCTTCGAGGACAAGATCGATCAGAGCGCCAAAAAGAAGCTCTATCCCTTTCTGATCAAGAAGGCGGGGCGGCACTCGGTCACGATTACTTGGCAGCGCCAGAAGTTTGCGAGTAGCGCATACGAGAACCTCGACCTGAGGATTTATGATGGCGCCAAGAATCTCTTGGCTAGCTCGATACTCAGCGGTGCCAACTCCTACGATAAAGTCGAATGGACCTTCTCGGCGCCGGGCCTCTATTGGGCTGAGGTGACGGCGTCTTCGCTGCTGAATCCACACCTCACTTTTGCGATCGCGGGTCTAGGGCAGCGGAGTTCGATACCCGTCCCGACACTAACAAAGATCAGCAGCTCCCAGACGCCCGTTTATGGCGGCGGCAAGCTTACCCTTACCGGAACCCGTCTCGATACCGTTACGCAGGTGCTCGTAGGCAAGCAGAGCGTTATCCCGCTCTCGGCCTCACCCGGGTCGCTGGCTTTCGTGCCACCATTTCCGAAGCTTCTCGGCAAGGTGCAGGTTCGGGTAAAAAACCTGGCCGGGACGAGTAACGTGCTGACGCTTGAGTATCTACCAGTGACCCAGCCTTGGCTCGTGGGATTGCAGAAGCTCACCTCGTTTATGGCAGTGCGTGACGAGCTGTGGATGCGGCCGAGCGAAGTCGGCATATATTATTTGTCGCCGAGCAAGCAGCCGTCAAAGCTTCCAGGCATTGTCGACCTGGGTATTGGTAACGGCTTCAAGTCACTGAGTCACTTTGGTGTTTTCGTGCCAAACGCTATCGGTCAAGGCTCAGTGCAGTGGTCGGTGCCGCCGGGATTTGCGCAGATAAGCTTCTTCGTTCAAGCCGTCGTTATCGATAGCAAAACCCCGGCTTTCCCACTACAGAGCAGTAACCTGGTGCAGCGGATCGTGCTCTTCTGAGCGGCTTTGCCGATCTAGATCAGTCCAGCTCGCGCAGCACTGCACGCACAGGTGAGCTATCTACGCCGACGAGCTTGAGTGGCAGAGCGATCAACTCGTAGCGACCCGCGGGAACCTGGCTTAGGTCGAGGTTCTCAAGGATGGCTACGCCACCTTCGAGCAGGCACTTGTGGCTTTCCATCGTCTTGGATGTGAAGCAGTCCATCGAGGGGGTGTCGAGGCCGACAAGCGCCAGTCCGAGTTCACAGGCATGCTGCGCGGCTGCGAGTCCGAGGCTGCAGAAGGCTTCGTCGAATTGGGCTGGGTCGAGATCTGTGACGGTCCGGAACAGAACTCGTTCTCCGCGTTCCAGCCCAGCGAAGGCTGTCAGGGGGACGCGTTTTGGATTCCCTAGGGGCGTTACATGTACGACGCGGCATGGCCCGAGATAGGGCGCCAGTGGCACTTCGGCCATTTTTGGCGCCTCTTCAATGAAGTGGTACGGAGCATCGGTGTGCGTGCCGCAGTGCACCGACATGTGGATGGTCGAGACGTTGCACGCCATCCCGTCGGCGATGCGCATGACCCAGTCCTTGGAGAACGGGGTGTCGCCAGGCCAGACCGCAGTCTCCTCGGAAACTGCTTGCGAGATATCGAAGAGCTTCCTCACCCTGGCCGCTTCTCCTGTCCGAGGTGCTTCTCGTAGGCCTTGCTGTCGAGGATCTTGCGGATCTGGTGCACGGTCGCTACGCACTCCTCGTCGAGGGTGTAGAAGTGCGGCGCAATGCGCACCCCGGCCTTGGGGCGATAGTCGACGATGAAGTCGCGAGCAAGTAGTTCCTGACAGACCTCATAGCCGTGTGGCGCGTCGATGGCGATGGTGCCGCCCCGCTGCTCGGGGTTCTCTGGGGCTGTGGATTTGAGGCCCAGTTCTTGGGCTGTCTCCCAGATCAGCTGTGTCTGCTTCATCGAGTGCTTGCGGACTGCCTCCATGCCAATCTCGGCGCAGATGCGCACGCCCTCTTCAGCGGCGAAAAGCCCAGGGACGTTGGGGGTGCCGTGGAGGAAGCGCCATCCATCCTCTCGACGGTCAATGGGACCAGTGTCGAAGTCGAAGGGTTGCTTGTGCGCCATCCATCCGGTGTAGGCCGGTGCGAGTTCTTGGCAGAGTTCCGGGTCTACGTAGAGGAAGCACGACCCTGGACCGCCGCAGCAAAACTTGAGCGGCCCCCCCACTGCCGCATGCACCCCCCACTTATGTAGCTCTAGAGGTATGCAGCCGACGGACTGGTAGACGTCGAGCACGACGATGGCGCCAACCCTGCGTGCCTTTTCGACGATCGTTTGTGCGTCTTGGATGAATGACGAGCGGAATAGCACGTGGCTGATCGGCACGAGTGCCGTTTCCTCGTCGATCGCGTCGAGGAGTTTTTCTGTGGGCACCCCAATGCCATCTGGCGACTCGACTCGCACTACGCGTGCGCCGTGCTGCCGCGCGATCCCGTCATAGAGGTACATGATCGTCGGGAAGTTCATGTCCGTGTAGACGATCTTGTTGCGTGGGCTATCGAAGCGCAGCGAGGACGCAAAGACCGCCGAGGCCATGGTGACGTTTTGATGCAGGGATAATGCCGAGGCCGGCACGCCCAGGATCTGTGAAAAGTGCTCGGCCAGGTCGTTCTGCTTGACCCACCAGCCTTCTGCCCAACTCCGGACCCCGCGTGCCTCCCAAATGTCGGCGTAGCGATTCAGGTTGTCCCGTGTCGACCGCGGCATAGCCCCAAGCGAATTGCTGATCATGTAGACCGTCTTCTGGGTGATGGGGAACTGCTCACGCCAGGCGTTCGGGTCGATTACGGGGATGTCGTCACTCATCATCACACTCGCAGGGCAGGAGGGGGTGGGTTCTGATTGGATCAGAAGCCGGGGCGTTGGTCGCGGGGCGAGTTCTTCCGAGAGAACGGATAAGCGGAGAGTGTTGAGCTACAGCGGCGAGCCCTTGCTCCTGGCCTAACAGGCCGGACGAAATATGCGCACGGCGACAAAGCACCGTCTGCGACGCCCCCTGTCACTCGCGATCCTTTTCAAAGGCCAGCTAAGGCTTGGCACATTCAACTCATCGGCGGCACTGCGGACAAGTTTCGGTCCGAACCGGCGCTGTGGATCTTGGAGCTGGATCGGAAGGCATCGGCTGCCGCTCCGGTGCTCCAGGGGCCTGGATAGGTTGCGCTGCTTCGGATCGGCCCCATCTCGCGTCAATCGTGGCTGTAGAAGGTGTCCTTTGTCTGCCGCAGCATCGGGTGTTCGGGCTGCAGTTTTTCTGCCCGCGCTATGAACTCCCGACCCTCGTCGAAGCGTCGCAGGTAGTAGCAGGCCTGGGCCATGTGCAAGAGTGGTCCGATCTCGTTGGGGAGCTCCTGGAGCACTTGTTTGAGTTCGGAGTAGGCTTCCCGGTAGCGACCTAGGGATACGAGGAGGATGCCCAGGCGATTGCGGGCTTCGGCGAGTCTTGGGTCGAGTTCGAGGCTCTTACGCAAAGCACGGACTGCGCGGCGGACTTGACCCAGCTGGCTGTGAGCTAGGCCGATTAGGTACTGAGGCTCGGCCTGCTTTGGCGCCAGCTTCGCGGTTTTCTTGGCGATGCGGAGCGCGTCGGCGGCCTTCTTCTGGTGAAGCAGTCGCTCAACCATGTCGATGCCCTGTAAAATCTCCGGCCCTTCTACGAAGCTGAGCAGCCGTCGAGCCTCTATGGCGGTTTCAGGCGGGCCTGAGGAGGCTTCGAGCAGGGATTGGCGAGCATCCTCTGCTTTTCCCGAGAGCAAGAGGCAGTGCCCCTTCTCGAGCAAGAGTCGTGCGTCTTTGGGGTGGCTTTCCAGAGCCTGGTGCAGGATCTGAAGAGCTTCCTCAAACGCGGACTCCTGGGTGCTTAGGGTGCGTGCGGCGAACTCGGCAGCGTGAACCGTCCACTCCTTGCAGCGGCGAAGTAGGGCGAGGGTTTGTTTCTCAGCGGATCGGTCGCCGGCAGCGCGCTGCGCTTCCGCCAGGAGGGCCAAGGCGCCTGATCGAGCCTGGCCTTGAGGATCCTCTTCACTCCACTGGTTGACACATCCGGTGAGTAGGATCCGTGTGCCTTCGATGTTTTCTTGGCTCCAATGGGCGGCGCCAACGAGCAAGGCTGCTTCGGCATCTTTGGGGCGATGCCGCAAGTAGTGGACACCAATCTGGGCGATGGCCGGAAAGTTGCCGACTTGCCGGACTAAGGTCAAAGCCCCCATCAGGTATCGCAGTGGTGCCTCACCGGACTGGGCTGCCTGGGCCAGTGATTGGCAGGCTTCGTTAGAGTCGCCTCGTCCCTGCTCGATATAGAGCCGCGCAAGCTCGAGTGTGGCGTTGAGAATCCTCTCTTGGCCGGGTTCGTGCTGGAGGCCAGCCAGAAAGGGCAGGAAGGCACTTTCGCGCGCAGTTCTGGTGAGGTTGGCTTGGGCGGCGAGTTCCTCGTCGCGACCGGCAAGGAAGCAGGCGAAGGCCTCCGCATTCATTGGGGGCACGGTGCTCGGTCGCCCTGGAAGATCGAAGAGCTCCCAGAGTTCCAGCACGAGTCGGTTGAGCAGCGCTTGTAGCTCGTTGGGGTCGAAGGGTAGGTCCAGCTGCCGAATGCTGGTTTCGCTGCCCGGAGCGCTCAGCCTCAGCTCGAGCTGATCCTCCCCTAGTAGGCCGTCGATGACGTAGTCGGGGCGCTGCTGCAAGGGCTGGAAGATCCGGGTGAGTTGTTCGAGTGGCACCAGATCTTCAAAACCTACGAAGCCGCGTCGGCCTTGGTCGTTGCCGACTAAGGGCATGTAGCTGGTGTGCAGCGAACCCTTGCCCGCGATGAGTTCGGCGAGCTGTCTCGGGATTTGCCGTGCGGCCACTGTCAGCGGCAAGGGCTGGCTGCGGCCTTGGAGGCTCTTATCGATGGCGAGGGGTAGGAAGAGAACTCGGCTCACGATGGGTCTGTTTGGCTAGCGGTGCTTGCGGTCGAAGTAGATTTGGAACCATTTGTTGGCGTAGCGGCCACTGCCTGGTTTGGCGTTTTGCACGATGCGATCGGCTCTTGCGCGAAATAATCGAGCATCCTCCGTCAGCTCAAGTTCGTCGGCCATTTCAGCTGCGAGCACGAACGCCGGCACTTGGAACTCAGCCGTTCCACTCAGGGGAGAGTAACCCTTCGGCAGGCTGTAGCGCTGAGGATCTTCTATTGCCACGAAGTACTTGGGGCCGACGCCTTCAAGCCAGCCTTCCTTTGCCATGTAGCGGGCGACATCGATGGCCACCTGGCGGAACAGCGGATCGCCAAAGTAGCGATAGCCTGCGGCCATACCCATGACGAAGGCTGCCTGCTGCCAGGGGGCATCCCAGCGGACGCCGGGGCCGAAGGCGTTTGGGTGCGGCTCCTGGCTAACGGCCCAAGTCATGGGCGCTTTGCCGCGCTCCTTATCGATGATCTGGTGTAGCCGGGCGATGGCGTGCTGCTTCAGAGCCTGCTTACCACTGGCCTGATAGCACAGTGCCAGTGCCTTCATGCACCAGCCTTCGCCGCGGCTCGAGAACATGTGGCCATAAAAGTACTTAGGGTCGAGGACGATCATGCCGCGCAGCTGCTCGCCGATGACTCGTAGCTCCTCACGCGTCCAGGCGTCGCCTGTGAGGCAGTAGAAGTCATAGAGCCTGTCGACGGTCATGTGCTCGTAGTCGAAGGGGTTGACCCCGTTCGGGCCCGGGTCGCGCCAGCGGAAACCCTCGCGGAGTTTCTCCAGTGCGTGGGGAATCGCGTTACGACCGAGGGTGTCGCCGGTGACCCAGCCATTGGCCCACTTGGGCAGCCCTTCCAAGAAAATGTCTTGGCCATCTCGGAGCTCAAGGCCCCAGAGGTGGTAGCCGCGAATCGCCTGCTGCAGGCACCAGCCCTCGGCTGCCAGCATCAGGCGGCGGCTGCCACTGCGCGCTGCGAGATGTAGGCCGATCGTCGTGTTGCGCGGGGTTCCTGTCGTGCCGGTTCGGCCAATGTCACCCCAGAGCCCAAAAGGCCCGAACTGATCCTTACCGCTCCAGCGCTGCCATTCGGCGGCGGCTCGCTGCTGTATGTCCTTTGTGGCCGGCGCCGGGCCGCCGTGAGCGTTCATCGCACCGCTGCGGCGGATGTCGTCAACGTCGGGCATACCGAAGAGTGGCTGAAGGGCGATGGCCGATGCGCTTTGGCGTCTCAGGAGCTCGTCTGGATCCTCGGGGAGCTTGCTCGGGTCGCCTAGTGGCGGAAAAAGCACGAAACGCCAGGCTTTGCTCTGCGCGTCGCCGAGCAGCCATTGTCCCTTGCGTAGCAGGTCCTGGCGCCAGCCGATCTGCGCGCCGCTCTCGTTCTTGAGTGGCGTTGGCCTGCTGATCGCGTTTTCGCGCGCCCAGCGCGGCACAAACGCGAGACCGGGATGCTGGACTAGGAGGCTGACTCGAGCCAGCCGTGTTAGCCCAAGGGGGCGCAGGTTCGGGTCGGGAGAGTCTCCGGCCCGGTCGCTTCCCAGGTAGTCGTTGCCAACGACAAGCGTCAGTTCGGCGTGCTCGAAGCCGCTGAAGAGGGTCAGGTAGCCGGTCAGGCTCAGAAAATCGCGGCCAATGCCGGGCTTCTTAGGGTCCTTGGGAAGGTGGTAGGAGCGTAGGCGGTAGACGCGGACCAGGGGGCTTGATTCGAGCAGTCCATCGGGGCCAGCCTTGGGGTCAGGCACTAGGCCGGCCTCGTAGACGGCGCCGAAAGGATCCTCGACCTGACTTCGCAGGTGATTGCCGAGGAGCAGGTCGGCGATTCGCTGCGGCCACTGGAATTTCCCTGGAGCGACCGGCTTTTTGCTCCAAGTCACCGTGTAACTCTTCTGCTCGAAGGGCTTCAGCGTGTCGACGAACTGGGCCTGCGCCCACTGTGTGGAGCCATCTGGCCAGTGCGTCAGGGTTCGCCAGGCCGTGGGGTGCCCCGCTACGCCCCAGCCCTCCAGGGTTGTTGCCTCACTGCGAGCGAAGGGCACCGACACTCGCAGCACCTGCTGACGCGGGGTGCCGAAGGCGTTTTCCACGTGCAGCGTTTTGTTCGAGAACTCGGGTCTTGCTTGCTCCTGTGCGGGGAGCGGGCAGAGCATCCATGGGAGTAAGGCCAAGGCTAGTCGGCGGGCTGGGGAGCATTGACCGGGAAGGGGCGTTATCCTTCTTCGCCCTATATCCGGCCCCCTCTCGCCCCCCCGGGTCCCAAGCGCCCCGGTCTTCTCCTGCGAACGTGCTGCCATGAAGCTCCTCATTGCCCCGCTGCTCCTTGCTATCACGCTTCCCTGCGCCCGGCTTTTTGCCCAGGCTCAGGAGACTCCGCCGAAGCCTGCTCAGCCGGCGAAGGTAAATCCCGCCGAGAAGAAAATCCCCGAGGGTGTCGTTGACCCAAAAACGGGCCTCGTCGGACCCAATGCACAACCTGAGGTCACGAACAAGGGTAAGCCTGTTCCCAAGGGTTGCTGGTTCAAGAAGATCCATCTCGACTATGGCAAGCACGTCGAGAACACCGTGGAAACCCTGCGGGACAAGTTCGAGTTCGTCAACGAGACGGGCAAAGAGCAGCGCATTCTGTCGCTGATGACCTCCTGCAAATGCCAGCGTATCAAGCTCAAGGTTGGAGATAAGGTGCGTACGCTTGCGCGCAAACAGGATCAGACGCTCAAGGAGCCCGTCACCGTTCCGGCGGGGGTTCCGTGCGTGATCGAGATGGACTTCGATGTCAGCGGTGGTGCCGGGCGGCGCGTTGGCGATATCCGTATCGAGACCAGCGACCCAGCGATGCCGAGCATGACCCTGACCGCGGAGGCGACGATGACAGCTGCTTTCAAGGTCGTCCCCGAGGTCGTGCAGCTCGGCTCGATGGATCCGAGTGAGCAGCGCCAGTGGGAAGTCAAGGTCCATTGCCTCATCAAGAATGACTGGAAAATCACCCGCCCCGACAGCGTGATGCCAGAAGGTATGAAGGTCACCTCGATCGAGCCCAGCAAGGTGGAAGGCAAAACCGTCTATACGATCAAGGGCAGCTATGGCCCCGGCCTCACCCACGGAGCCTTCGGTGGTTACCTGCTCTTCCACACCGACAACGAGAAGCACAATGTGCAGGTGATTATCGCTGCGGAGGTCAAGGAGACCGTCAAGCTCGAGCCGCGCTTCTTCAGTCTCCGCTCGTTCCCCCGCTCTGCGCCGCCGACCAGGGCGGTCTATCTCTGGGCCATCGATGGGTCGGAAATCTCGGTGGAGTCCGCCAAGGTCCTCAAGCTGCGGGGCGTTAAGGAAGATGACCTGATCGTTCGGGTTATCGCACCTAACAAAAACAGCAAGGAAATGCTGGAGGTGCCCCACCAGCAAAAGATGATCCCTGCCAACCGTACATGGAAGGTCGAGATCGCGCTGAAGCCGGGCTTCAAGGGGCGGGGCGCTGTGCGTGGCGAGATTGAAGTGAAGAGCAAGTCGTCCAAGATGCCCTTGACCTTCAAATTCAACGGTTTCCCCCGCGGTCGCTGAGCCTGTTTGGCTCCCCCACCCTTCCCCTACCTAGCCGGCCGTTGGAATCTGCGCACGGCGCCTGCGTTTTCAGGCGCCAAGGGGAGGGACGCATCCGGTGCTCTGTCACACGCGGGCCTTTTTCAATGGCCTACTACGGTGCCGAGCATCTGTCCTGTCTCGGGGGAGGGCGTTGCGTTCAATCGGCTTCGTGCACGATCCCCCAAATCTTGCGCAATACCGTGGGGAGGAAGATCGCGGCGGTGTAATGGGTGCCCGGAAACCAGTGCAAATGCTCTTTTGGGATGCGTATCGCTGCCGCGAGGGTGCGTGTATTGGCCGGAGGGACGACGTGGTCGTCACGGGCGTTAAACATCCAGGTTTTGCTGGCTTCCACGTCATGCCCGTAACGTGCCGGGTCAACTGATTGGAGGATGCTCACAAGGTCTTTGCCTTGGATACCGGCGCTTGCGAAACGTTGCCGAATCTTGGCAGTGTCATGTTTGCCATGCTTGAGCATGTTTTCGAGCCCACCACCGGCCAAGAGCAGAAAATGCCCGCGGAACTGTGATTCTGCCGCTGCTGAGAGGGCGGCAACCATGCCGCCGAGGCTTGTTCCCTGGAGCCAGATGCAGTCGGGGTCCACTCCGGGGAGCTTCGAGATCAAGATGCGGGCCCTGCGAATATCGGCGACGCATTGCCAGGTGCGCGGTTCGAACAACCGAATGGCGCTGCGAGCGTCGTGGCCACGGTTACCGTAGCCTGGCATGTGCAGGACGAAGCCGTGTATCCCCTCTATTGCTGCGCTACGGGCGATTCCGCGGGCGACCAGCATGCGCCCATCGAGGATGTGGAGGCAGAGCATTGCAGGAGCCGAGGCCGCGTCCGCGCCGCGTGCGGGAAACCACTCGAGTGTGACCCGGTCGTTGCGCGTTATTCCTAGCGGCTTGGGGGAAGGGAAGCTGAGTATGTGCGGTCCATGCTTTTTCCCTTCTTGCCAAAGGGCCGTAAAGCTGCGTGGGACCCATGCGCTGCGGGCGCGAGCGCTCTTGGTTTTTTCTTGATGCGGAGCAGGGATTTGCCCCTCTTCATCGATACGAATAGAGCGCGGCGTTGTGGTGAGCTTGCTCGCTTTGGCTCGTAGCTCATCGAGCGCGAAGCGAGCGTAGGCTTGGCTTGCCGCTGGGCGATGGCCCTTGGCGTGTGCGACAAAGATCTCGCCTGTTTCTGGGACCATCAGCGCGTTGTGGAGGTTGCTCTTCATGGCGACGGGGCGATCCATGAGCCGAATAGCCGCTTCTTGGTCGATGTTGCCGTGGTTTGCGAGGATTCTCTTTCGGAGATTCTCGAGTCGCGATCCGGCAGAGAGGTAAACGCAACCAGGAATCCCTTCACCTAGCTTTGGATGAGCGCAGCCTGGTTCGAGGAACTTGATGGCCTGGGAGTTGGCCCAAATGGCGAGGGCCTTACGGTCTTTGCCGTTGCTGCTCGATGCGACGTAGTAGTACTCGCAAGTGCGCGGCACGCTCTTCCATAGCTGACGCAGCTCGCTCAGGCTCCTGCACTCCTCAAGGGTTCTTCGCATCAATGTGGCCATGGGGACACCATCCCATTCGTAGCGTCCCCCACCGCCCATTTCGCCGAGTGCCAGCTGCTTTTCGTTCATTCCGGTGACTACGCCAATGAAGCCTGCATAGCCGACGTGGACGAAGGCGTGACCTTCGGCCGGCTCGACGTAGAAGGTCACTGCGACATCTTGGAGTCCGATGGTGGTCATGTAGTCGAGGATTCGTCCGTGGTATAGGACCCCGCCTTTGGTCGCGGGTCCAAACACCGCAAAGCCAGAGCAGTGGAAATACTCGGGGAGAACGTTGGCGAGGCGCAGCTCTTTGGCGTCGACGCCAGCTGCTTTGGCGAGGGCAGTGATTTCCCGTTGGTGACGGTCGGGGATGTGCGGCGACAGGCGGCGCCAGGCCTCACGCAGCTCGGCCAAGAAATACTTGCCAGATGTCAGGGTTTGCACTGCTCCGACTAGGTGGACATAGGAGTCGATGGTGCGAGTGAGCAGCGGAGCTAGGAGTTGGCCGTGAGCGCGGCCGAGTTCTTCGGGTGTGCCTCGCAGTAGCACCAGGCGTTGGCCTTCGTGCTTGATCAGAGCGCCGCCGGGCACCTGCCGTTCGCGAATTCTGCTGCTTTCGCGCATGGCCGGGATATAGATCCGGACGAAGCGATACAAGGCGCGAGCCAAGCTGTTCTCGAATTCGTCGCGAGGAAGCTCTCGGGTGGTCTTCGGCTGGAAATCGTGTTTCGGTAGTCGCTTCAGCGGCCGTAGCTCCAGCTCGTTGATGCCATCAATGAAGCCACCCTTGGCTTTGCTCTTCAGCAGAAGCCCCAGCTTGGTCTCACGGACGGAGAGTTCGTCGTCGCTCTGCTTCTTGGCGCTGGCGACACGCATGCGCAAGAGCTGGTAGGAGCCAGCGAGAAGAAAGTGCTTGCTGCCGAACAGGCGTTGCCCGAAGCCCTTTGGCTGCAGGCTGTGCTCGGGGGGAGGGCTGCCGGTAGCGAGCAAGCGTGTCGCGACATGTCGCAGGTCCAGGCGCAGAGACTCGGCCTTTCGGACCATTCGAAAGGAGGCGAACTTCGCTTCGAGATCGAGGGTGAAGCTCTGCTCGCCCTGCACGAGAAGCCGAAGCCGCGCCTCTTGCTTGCCGTGCTTGCGTAGGAAAAGTTCTAGCCCCGTCTGGTGTTTAGCTTCGAGTAACGGGCGGAGCAGTTGCTCGACTCGGTCCTGGGCGATGAGTGAGCTTTGAGCGGCGAGGGCCAATAGGGCCACGAAAAGGAAATGACGCATAGAGAGGAGCTTCGAGGATTTAGCTGACCCGTCAAGGAAATGCCGGGCGACTACAGGTGGCTTCCACCGGAATACTGGGTCTCTGTGTGGCCTAGCCTTGCAGGATGCTTGGCGGGCCGCTGGGATATGTGCACGGCGCCAAATCCCCGTCTGTGAGGCCTCTTTGGCGCTATAAAGCCTCGACGGATCAGGAGGTTCGCCTGCGTCTTTTGACGCCAAGGAGGAGGGAGGAATCGGCCCTCTGTTACTGCGGGCCTTTTCCAAGAGGCTGTTGAGCCTGATCCGACTTGGCGCAGAGCTGCGTATGCACCCCGAACTCGCCGATGCGGCGCTTCGCCGGCAGCTTGCTCTCTTTCTGTTTCAGGACCTGGGTCTCTGGGGTGGTAGCGATGAGTATTATCGGCCGGAGAACTCCAGTCTGGTGCACGTGTTGCGCGACGGTCGTGGTCTCCCGATATCGCTGTCGTGCATCTAGATGCTTGTGGGGGCTCGACTCGGCCTAGATATCAATGGCTGCAACTTCCCAGGGCATTTTTTGGATTGGATTTATTATGAGGGGCAGATCGTTCTCGTGGATTGTTTCCGGGGCGGCTTGCTCTTCGGCGAGGATGTGCTCGTGCGGCGAAACCCGGTGCTGCACCCGCTGGTTTCGCACTTCTTCCATGCTTTTGAAGCTGGTCGCTATCGCCGTAACGATCGGCCCTGGCCTGGGGGTTGAGCTGGGTTGCTTACCAAGAGTCGCGCCGGGGGGCACGGCGATCATGCTGCCTTGGTCCTCGCCCATCATCGCGCCGGGGTCCACCACGCCGGGGGCCATCGTGCCGGGATCTAGCACCATGCCGGGGCCTACCGCGATCTTCACGGCCGCCGCCCTCGTGCATGTCGCGTCCGCTTCGCCCCTGGCGATCCCAGTCGAGCTGGAGTTCGCGACCGTCGATGCGCAGCCCTTGGAGGATCTCGATCGCGATTTGCGCTCCCGACTCGTCGGCCATCTCAACGAAGCCGAAGCCGCGGGAGCGGCCGCTCTGGTGGTCGAGCATCACTCGTGCCGAGCGGACTTCGCCGTGCGGAAGGAAGAGCGCGCGTAGGTCGTCGTCCCGCAACTTCCAGGGAAGGTTGCCGACGTAAAGGCTCGAGGTCATCTTGGCTCCAGCGCGGAAAAGGGCGAAGCAGGGTAGCGCTATGCGCGGCACCTGCCTAGCAGCTCGCCTAAGAAGTCGCGCGACGAGCCTTGAGCTGGTCCGATCAGTGTTTCATCAGCGACACGGATACCCGGAGGATCCGGTCTTTCAGGTTTACCGAGGGAACCGACTCGAGTTCGAACTCGACGGACAGTGTCGTGAAACCGCGGTAGTAATAGAGGTCATACGAGGGGCCGATGATGACAGAGGGGCACGAGATGTTGGCGAAAGCCATCTGCGTGTCGAGCATTCCGTCTTTGAAGCTGCCCGAGATCATATTGCCGACTTCGCCCATGGCATCGAGGACGTCTTCGTTGATCTCTTCCTGCTCCTCTGCGAGCAGGGAGGAACTCAGGTACAGCGCCATTTTCTCGGTGCAATTGATCGTCATCGATCCGGTGTGATCGCCGATCAGGCCAATAAGGATGGTCAGATCTCCCCCGCCTACTTGGAAGCGGGAGGCTCCGACCGGGACGGGGGTGCACCCCGTCATCATCAACCCTTCGACGGTGCCCTGGATGAGGCGGTCGAGTAGTACTGGGTTGACCGCGATGCCTCGCGACTTGACCTGCGTCATGAACCGATCCTGAAAGTGGTAATGTGTTTGGATCGGCTTGTCATGCGCAGCCCTTGAGGAGATCTGGCAAGCGGTGTTTCAGAACGGCGGCTGAAAGAAGCGGTCAGCTGGCTTCTCTTCAGGTTCTTCGCGAGCCACGCGGCGCCGACGGCGCTTTGTGCGGCCGCGGAGCCAGTTTTCAAGGAAGCGGTCGGCGTCCAAGAAGGCCTCGACGTCTTCTGGGCTGGCGCGGTGTTGCAGAAGCATGCCTTGAAACGCGGCCAGCAGGTGGAAGGCCTCACTTGCCGGGTCGTCGAAGAGTTCGATGGCTCCTTCTGAGGCGGCGCGTTGCAGGATCATGCGCAGCTCTGCCCGCCGGCTTCGTAGGCGGGAGCGGAGCCCTGGCCGAAGGATCGAGCCCGCTTCCCCGCGCAGCTCGGTGTCCAATACTTCGTAGAGGCGTTCGAGTTCGGGGTGCTCTCGGTGGAAGTTGAGGCGGACTCGAAGCCAGTGCTCCAGCTCTTGGAGCGGGTTATCGGTGCTTCTGGGCTTGGCCCGTTCCAGGAATTTGGCTTCCAGCTCCTCCACGGCTGCATAGAAGAGATCGAGCTTGCCCCGAAAGTGGAAGTAGATCGCACCTTTGGTGACGTTGCATTCGGCAGCAAGGGCGTCTAGGCGAACTCGGCCATAGCCTTCCTCGGCAAAGGCTTCGGCTGCAGTGTGCAGCAGGGTCTCGCGGATTTCAGGGCGCAGGGGGCGGGGCATAGCTGAGTTCGAAGGATCGAAGAAGATGCTTAGCGAGATAAAATACCACAAGGTATCTTATTATGAAATACCTGGCGGTATGTAATCTTGGCTTGCTGAGCGTGGACTAGGCCAGGGTCCCGGACTAAGCTCTTCGCTCTTCGACCCTGCCGGGCGCCCTCTCGGCCCTAGTCATGAGCGATCATCCCTCCCAGCCATCAACTCCTCCCCCTCCTGAAGGCGGCGACACTGTTTTGTCTTCGGCTGCTGTGAATCCCTCGGGGAACACGTCTTCGTCGGCCCGGCCCCCTGTGGCCCAGCGCGGTCGCTTTGCTCACCGGGTCCAGCCGCAGCGCAAGCCCGATTGGATCCGGATGGAGTTGCCTGGAGGCGACAGCTTCCGCGATATCAAGGGCTTGCTGAAAGAGCGCTCGCTGCACACCGTCTGCGAGGAAGCCAACTGCCCCAACCTCGGCGAGTGCTGGCGTGGTGGAACGGCGACGATGATGGTGCTCGGCGAAACCTGCACGCGAGGTTGCCGCTTCTGTGCGGTAAAGACCGGTAATCCCGGTGGCCTGCTAGACGCCGATGAGCCGCGCAAGGTTGCCGAGGCGGTAGAGCTCATGAAGCTTCGCTATGTCGTGCTGACATCTGTTGATCGTGACGATCTAGCAGATGGAGGCTCGGAGCATTTCGCGCAGTGCGTGCGTGAGATCAAGGCGCGCCGGCCGCAAACCTTGGTCGAGTGTCTCGTGCCCGACTTCCAGGGTGATGCCGATTGCGTGCGGAAGCTTGCGGTTGACGCTGGCTTGGATGTTTTTGCTCACAACGTCGAGACGACTCGGCGACTGACTCCGAAGGTGCGCGACAGGCGTTCTGGGTTCGATCAGTCGATCGAGGTGTTGCGGCTGGCTAAGGAGCAGAACCCGGAGGTCGTAACCAAGACTTCGATCATGCTCGGGCTCGGCGAGACCGAGCGTGAACTGGATCAGTGCTTTGTAGAAATCCGCGAGGTCGGTGTAGATGTGCTGACGTTGGGCCAATATCTGCGCCCCTCGCTTTTGCATCTGCCGGTAAAGGAATATGTGACTCCAGCCCGTTTTCGAGCGCTGGAGCAACGCGCCCTGCGTTACGGCTTCGCCTACGTTGCGGCCGGGCCGATGGTGCGCAGCTCCTATAAAGCTGCCGAGTTTTATCTCGAATCGCGGCTGGGCAGGGAGCGAATGAAAAAACAGAGAGCTGCGGAGTAGTTCGGACGCGGCATCCAAGGGTGGGTAAAAGCCCGCGCTGCGCTTACGGGCTCGGCGTTTCGAGAATAATCACTACAGCAGGCAGGAGCTTACATGGCAGCCAAGAAGAGAGCCAAGAAGGCCTCCACGAAGAAGGCCTCGGTCAAGCAGTCGAGCGCTCGACGTTCGCCGGTGGCAGAAGTGTCCGGGATGATTGATGCTAACGGCAAGGTAAACCGTACCCGTGACCCAGGTCTGTCGAAGGATCGTCTCCTTGAGATCTATCGGGCCATGCTTATGACTCGCGTCGTTGAGGATCGGGCGCTGAAGCTGCAGCGCCAGGGTCGTATCGGCTTCTATGTGCCATGTGAGGGGCAGGAAGCCTCCCATATCGGGACTGCTGCGGCTCTCGAGGACTCTGACTGGGTCTTTCCCGCTTATCGCCAGCCCGGGATCCTCTTCCTGCGCGGGGCGCCGCTGCAGCAAATCGTCGACGAGTGGTACGGCAACGAGGACGATATCGGCAAGGGCGGGCAGATGCCTTGCCATTACTCCTTCCGTTCGATCCATTTCGTTTCGATCAGCTCGCCGATTGGCACCCAGATGACCCACGCGGTCGGTGCAGCAATGGCGGCCAAGTATCGCGGTGATGACACTGTGATGATGTCCTTTATTGGTGACGGTGGAACAAGTGAGAATGAGTTCCATTGCGCGATGAACTTTGCCGCGGTTTACAAGGCGCCAGTTGTTTTCGTTTGCGAAAACAACCAATGGGCAATCTCTACGCCTCTTGAGATGCAGACCGCGTCCGAGACGATGGCGATCAAGGCGCAGGCTTACGGCATGCCCGGAGTCCGAGTTGACGGCAATGACATACTCGCGGTCTATCAGGTCACCAAGGAGGCCGTTGATCGCGCGCGTCGTGGCGAGGGGCCGACCTTCATCGAGACCGTGACGTATCGAATCGGCCCGCATAGCTCCTCTGACGACCCTTCAAAGTATCGCGAGGACAACCTGACAGAGAGCTGGCGCAAGAAGGACCCGATCGAGCGCTTCCGGAAGTACCTCACTAGCAAGAAAATCCTTACCACGAAGATGGAAGAGGAGATTCGTGAGGGCTTCCGTGCGGAGGTCAACGCTGCGGTCAAGTTGGCAGAGGGTAAGCCCAACCCGTCCGTTCGTCGCATGTTCGAGGACGTTTATGCCGACGTGCCGCCACATCTCCAAGAGCAGCGAGACGACCTGCTCTCGCTTGGTGAAGCGATCGGTGGCAACGAAGGACATTTCCCTCTCTGAGCCCAAGCCAGAGACGAAAACGGACACAAGAGGAGATACAGAAATGGCTCAGATGACCCTACTCCAGGCAGTGAATAATGCTCTGGATTATGAGATGGGACAGGATGACCGAGTGCTCTGCTTCGGTGAGGATGTCGGGAAAAAAGGCGGCGTCTTTCTAGCGACAGAGGGTCTGCAAACGAAATATGGCGAGGAGCGCTGCTTCGATACGCCCCTAAGCGAGTGTGGGATCATCGGCACCGCGATTGGTATGGCACTCTATGGCCTGCGTCCGGTGCCAGAGATTCAGTTTCTCGACTTCATCTTCCCTGCCTTCGATCAGATCGTGAGCGAGGCGGCGAAGATGCGTTATCGCAGCGGTGGTGAATACACCTGTCCCATGGTTATTCGTGCCCCTTGTGGCGGAGGAATCCGTGGTGGCCACTACCATAGCCAGTCGGCCGAGGCGCACTTCACGCATACTCCGGGACTGAAGGTCGTTATTCCATCAACGCCTGCAGATGCAAAGGGGCTACTGATCTCGTCGATTCGTGACGAGGATCCGGTGATGTTTCTTGAGCCGAAGAAGATCTACCGGACGAAGAAGGAGGACGTTCCCGAGGGTGAGTACGTTGTGCCGCTCGGTAAGGGGCGCGTCGTTCGCGAAGGCTCGGATGTTACGCTTGTTGCCTACGGTGGGATGGTGGATGTCTGCGAAAAGGCCGCCGTCGAACTGGAGAAGGAGGGCATCAGCTGCGAAATCCTCGATCCGCGCACGCTTGTGCCTCTCGACGAGCAGTTGATCCTTGAGTCGGTGCGTAAGACTGGCCGTTTGGTTTCAGTCTACGAAGCGCCAAAGACGAGCGGCTTCGGCGGAGAGATCGCGGCGATCGTTGCCGAAAAGGCCATTGACTCCCTCGAAGGCCCTATCGTTCGCGTTGCCGGTTTCGATACTCCGTTCCCTTACTCCCTCGAGGGCATCTATTTGCCCGACGTGCGCCGCGTCGTTGCTGGCGTCCGCAAGACCTACGAATGGTGAGCGTGGCCTAATCGTCACGCAGAGCCACCCGCACATAGCCAGAGAAGGTCCTAAATCATGGCCATATTTGAATTCCGGATGCCCGATATCGGTGAAGGTGTTGCCGAGGGCGAGATCGTCTCCTGGAAGGTCGCTGTTGGCGACACGGTTCAGGAAGAGCAGGATTTTGTCGAGGTGATGACCGACAAGGCGACGGTGACAATTACTTCCCCGGTGGACGGAACTGTCGCCGAACTTCTTTTTCAAGAAGGGGAGGTCGCTCCGGTCGAGACAGTGATTGCACGCTTCGAGACGGCAGGGGAGGGCGCTAGCCCAGAGCCGGTTGCTGAGGAGAAAGCTCCAGAGAAGCCAGCCGTTCCTGTTTCAAGCGTTCCGGCGCCGCTTGCCGCGGCGCCGGTTCCGGCCGCGAGCCCTGGTAAGGTCTTGGCGGCACCCGCGACGCGCAAGCTTGCCCGCGAGAGAGGAGTCGATCTGAGCCAGGTCGCAGGCACGGGCAAGGGCGGTCGAGTTACCCGCGAGGATCTCATGAGCTTCCTTGCCGGGGGGGCTCAAGCGGCAGTCGCCGCTGACGGGGCGAGCAGTGCTCCTGCGGTGGTGCTACCGCAGGCTGGGCGCGAGCCCATCTCGATCGCGGCGCCAGCCAGCCCCGAACTCGAGGAGCGCGTGCCCTTCCGGGGTGTGCGCAAGAAGACCGCCGAGGCGATGGCTCGCTCCAAATTCACGGCAACACACTTCAGTGTCGTCGAGGATATGGACGTCACCGAGCTTGTTGCTTTACGCAAGAGGGTCAAGGCTCAGTACGAGGGGCAGGGGCTTAAGGTCACCTATATGCCTTTCATTATGAAGGCGGTCATGGCTGGCCTGCGCGAGTTCCCCTGGCTGAATAGCTCTCTTGATGAGAGTAGCGAGGAGATCTTACTCAAGAAGTACTACAACCTCGGTATCGCGACGGATACGGACAACGGTCTGATCGTCCCAGTTATCAAGGATGTTGATCGCAAGAACATCCTTACCCTTGCCCGCGAGCTGCAGGAGTTGGCTGGCCGAACCCGCGAAGGTGGGGTCAAGAGCGACGAGTTGCGGGGTGGCACCTTCACGATCACCAATGCCGGCAATATTGGTGGGCTCTTCGCGACGCCAATTATCAACTTCCCGGAGGTTGCGATCCTTGGCGTGCATAAGATCCAGGCACAGCCACGGGTCGTGGACGGTGAGATCAAGGTTCGCGACATCATGTATTGCTCGGTCTCGATCGATCACCGCATTGTCGACGGAGCTGATGGCGTGCGTTTCCTCAACGTTGTGAAACGTTGCCTCGAGAATCCACAGCAGATGCTGCTGGAACTGTGATCTGGAGCAACTGAGCCGATGCCCGATAACCTGATCCGAGTTTTGCCTACTTCCGGTCGTGGCCGGGTAAAGAAGCCGGTTAGCGTTCCCGACGAAGAGCTCCTCGCTCTTTACGAGGAAATGCTCCGGATTCGAATTTTTGATCAGCGCATGCTCGCGCTGCAGCGGCAGGGCCGGATTGGGTTTTTCGGTATGGTGCTCGGGCAGGAAGGAGCCATCGTCGGCTCTGCCTTTGCGACCGAAGACCGCGACTGGATCGTTCCGGCTCTTCGTGAGGGAGGAATTGCGATGATTCGCGGCCTCCCGATCGAGCTTGCCGTTGCGCAGTTGATTGGCAATGAGCTCGACATGTGTAAAGGAAGGCAGATGCCTTGCCACTACACGTGGAAAAAGGGCCGATACATTGCGATGTCTTCGGTTATCGGTACGCAGATTTCGCATGCTACCGGCATGGCGATGGCTGCGAAGGTGCGGGGCACAGACGAGGTGGTGCTGGGATATATGGGGGACGGCGCGACATCAGCGAATGACTTCCACGCCGGGCTGAACTTCGCTGCCGTTTATAAGGCGCCGGTGGTCTTTGTTTGTCAGAACAACCAATGGTCGATTTCGGTACCGGTCAAGAAACAGACCATGAGCGAAACGATTGCTGCAAAGGCGGTGGCCTACGGGATGCCTGGCGTTCGCGTCGATGGCAACGACGTGCTCGCGGTGCGGCAGGTTGTTTCTGAAGCGGTTGCACGGGCGCGTACCGGTGAGGGGCCCACTCTGGTTGAGTGTGTTACTTATCGCCGTCTTGGGCATTCGAGTTCGGATGACCCAAGTAAATACCGAAACGAGGCCGAAGTTGCAGAGTGGGCGGAAAAGGATCCTGTAGATCGTTATATGGGCTTTCTCGTGCGTGCTGGACTTTGGGATGAGAAGGCCGATGAGGATTTGAAAGATCGGCTTGCGGGTGAGATCAACCTTGCGATCAAAAAGGTGGAAGACGCGCCATTCTCGGCTCCGGAGACGGTCTATGAGGACGTCTTTGCGGAGCCAGACCCGCGCACTGTCGAAGATGTGCGTGGCGCCTTAGGCGTTATGGGGGACTGATCCTCCGTATTTCTGCCGAGAGAACAACTTTAGATAATCGGAGTAAGATGATGAGCAGCTACGACGCTGTCGTGATCGGTGCTGGCCCTGCCGGCTACGTTTGTGCGATTCGCCTGGCTCAGCTTGGGCAGAAGACTGCGATCATCGAGGGCAAGGACCTCGGTGGTGTGTGCCTGAACGTGGGCTGTATCCCTAGTAAGGCCATGATTTCTGCGTCCAAGTTGATGCACAAGTTGGACGGCGGCACTGCGGCGATGGGCATCACGGTCGAAGGGGTCAAGCTCGACGTGGATAAGCTTGTCCAGTGGAAGAGCAAGATTGTCGGTCAGCTGACGGGTGGCGTTAAGACGTTGCTTCAAAAGAACGGCGTCCAAATCATTCAGGGCATGGCAAAGGTTACTGGTCCGAATACGATCCAGGTCGAGGGCCAGTCCGGGGCAATCGAGGCCAAAAATATCGTCATTGGCACGGGTAGCCATCCTATCGAGGTCCCTGGTTTCGACTTCGACGGCAAGAATGTTTGGAGTTCTACAGAGGCTCTCGCGCCAAAGGCGCTGCCCAAGCGGCTCGTCGTTATTGGCGGTGGATACATCGGGCTGGAGCTCGGTTTTGTCTATAAGAACCTGGGTTGCCACGTCGAGGTGGTCGAGTTCATGGATCGTGTCCTCCCCGGCATGGATCCCGAACTGTCCAAGGAGATGACTCGTTCGCTCAAGAAGAGGAAGCTCCCTGTGCACCTTGAGCACAAGGCTGTTCGTTATTCGAAGAGTGGAGGCTCTCTTGTCGTCGAGATCGAGAGCCGCAAGGACGGGAAGGTCAGCAAGATCGAGTGCGATGCGGTGCTCTCGTGTGTCGGTCGCACGCCTAACGGCAAGGGCCTCGGGCTTGAGGAGATTGGGGTCAAGGTCGACGATCGTGGCTTTGTTCCCAGCGATGCCCAGGGTCGAACGAATGTGCCGAGTATCTGGTCGATTGGTGATGTCGCGGGGCAGCCCATGCTTGCACATAAGGGCTCGGCTGAGGGGCTGATCTGTGCTGCTGCGATTAGTGGCGACGAGAGTGCTGCATTTGACCCGGCTGCTATTCCGGCGGTGATCTTTACCGATCCCGAAATTGCCAGCGTGGGCCTCGATGAACAGCAGGCTAAAGAGCAGGGTTTCGAGCCGTTGGTCGGCAAGTTTCCTTTCCGCGCTTCGGGCCGAGCCTTGTCGCTTGGTGAGACCGATGGCTGGGTTAAGGTTGTGGCCGATAAGGCGACCGACAAGGTGCTGGGCGTGCACATGATCGGTCCCGAAGTCACTGAGTTGATTGCTGAGGCCACGCTAGCCATCGAGATGGGGGCCACGGTCGAGGACCTGACGCTGACCATCCACGCTCACCCGACCCTGCCTGAGGCGATCCTCGAGGCTGCCGAGAACGTGCACAAGATGGCGGTGCATATCCTCAACTGAGCATCCCCAATGCTTGGTTTGTGGCCTCCCTCTTGACCGACTAGTGAGGAGGGGGCCGCGAGCGACCAGGTCTCGGGTCTGGCGTTTTACTGGGCTCTTGTCTGGAGACGCCTGCGAAGTTTCAGGTTCGTCGAGTCCTTATTGAGCAGAGGCCGTTGGTGGTGCTGTCTTGTCGTAGCAGATCTCTAACCGCCTGAAGGCCCGGCAGTGGGTATTTGCCCAGGGTTATTCGCCCACCAGTTTCTGCATTTGAGCCAGAAGTAGGGCATTGCGATGCTCAAGGTTGAAGTGCTTTTCTACCCGTGTGCGTGCGGCGCTACCTAGGCGCCGGCAGAGGCTCCCGTCTTTCAGTAACTGTGCGAGGCGATTCGCCATCGCGTCGGCGTTATCGGGCGCTACCAGGAAGCCGGTCTCTCCGTCGAGGATGGAGTCGGGGATACCGCCTGTCTTGGTGCCGACAACCGGGAGCCCCGCCGCCATAGCTTCCTGGACCGCGAGTCCTAGCCCTTCTTCTTCGCCAGTAGGTAGGCGGAGGCTCGGATGAGCGAAGATGTCACTGCTTAGCAGCAGCTTGTAAACCTCGGAGTTGCTGCGATGCCCGCAGAACTCCACCTGTTTCTCGATGCCTAATGACTGCGCTTGAGCCTGCAGCTTGGGCATGAGTTCGCCTTCGCCGATCAGAGACAGCCGCGGTCGTAGACCTGCTTGGGCGAGTCTGGCGAGGGCCTCTAGCAGGACTCGGTGCCCCTTCCATTCGATGAGGCGACCGTTGGCGAGGATGCGTCCGCCATTTCTTTCTGGTCTTGGTGTGGCGATGTCCTCAGGAACGGGGACTCCGAGGTAGAAGACTTCGACCTGGGACTCGGGGACTCCTATAGCCTTGCATTTATTCGCTAGGTCTTTGCTGACGACGAAGCAGCGGTGGGCTAGTGAGGCCGCACGTCGCAGTCTGCGCGCATAGGGGTGCCGCGGGTGTGCGTACGCCTCGTTGAGGTCGGATCCGTGCAAAAACAGAGAGAAGGAAAGCCGCTCTGCTTCGAGGACTTGAAGCACACGCACTGCCGACCAGCCAAAGTGGATCAACAAGTGGCGTGGCTTATAGCTCTGAAGCAATCTCCTCAGCGAGGGTTCGGCCAGAACTCGCTCATGATGTCCAAAGCGCTTGGGAAGAAAGCCGAACAGCTTCGCCCGCACTCGATCGACGAAGCGCTTTGATCGAATGATGTGCACAGGTTCGAAGTCGAACACGGATGCATTGGAGCGCACCCAGCAAGCGACGAACGGCGACAGCGGTGCAAGAGCCTCCAGCTGCCGCCGAACGAACACCGTCGAATAAGCACCAAACTCCTCGGTCAGGACCCCCAACGGATGCTGCTGTAGCAACGCTGCGCAGTCCTCTTCCTTCTCTCTATCCCGCGTGGTGTTTATCGGCGAGGCTTTCTCCCCCGGGGCCATCTCAAGGTGCCCAATGCGTATCGATGATGGATTTCGATGAGCGAATATTGGAATCAGACGATGCGCCGAAGACGATGGATTCCAGGCCTTCAAGCTCACAGGCCCAGTCGAAGGCCTCCTTGGGTGGAATGGCGCCCGAGGCCAGGACGGACATGGCGATCGGCCGACAGCGGCCAGATGCGATCCACTCCTTGTAGCTCTCTATCCCGCCACACATTCGAAAACCAATTTTGTTGACGTTTGCGCAGACGATTGGCTTCTCGATCCCTTGGGACTCAAGCACTGGAACGAGTTTGGGTAGATTCATCGTAATGAATCCAGGCTCGGCTCCGTACTTTTGTGAAACGTAAGAAGCAAAGGTGCCGAACATATCGTGCATCCCTGCTCCGAGTAGGAGATCGGTTACAACATTCTGCAGAAAGATCACTGGGGTTTTGGCGCCCTTGAATGGGGCCATCTCAGCATCGATCAGCATCTCAGCAAGTTTGCCGACATCCTTGGTTATTGCCGACATCGCCCCCTTAAACAGCGTCTTCATCTTCCCTTGCGGGGAGAACCGTTCCAGGGTTTCCAGCATGCCGACCTCTCCCACGGAGTTCGCATATTTGTGCGCATATGGCATACAGGGGTAGAAGGTGAACTCCGGGTATTTATCAGGATTATCCAGGACGATTTTTACGATGTCCGCCACCCGTTCGTGGGTCGTGCACATAAATACACGAATGCCGGCGTCGTAGGCTGAATCCAGGACTTTCATCATCGAGGCGACATCCCGAAACTTCATCGATTGAGATCGGGCTTTGTCTTCCGACATATGGTTGATGCCGAAGAACTGATTGTCGCCGAATAATACACGTTCGAGAACCATCAGGACTGACCTCCCACCGAAGCGATCTCCGCAATGACTTTGTCGGTCTGCGCGGCCGTTTCAAAAGTATTGACTGCCGGCCCTTCGCTCTGAATGGATTCGACGAACCCCTCTATCTGCGAAGAGTACTCTTCTCCCCTGAGATAGAACCAAACCGGGCTTTGGAGTTCCGTGGTGTAGCGAACATTCCATCCCTTCTCGTAGGACTCGAAGCCTTCTTCGGCGCTGAGGTGGACGCGTAGGTCCTGTCGGTCGGCTATGGCCTTTCCCTTGGTCCCGAACACCGTTATGGAGGTACTCATCTTGCGAACCGTCGTGTCACTCCAGTTCGCTGAGAGTGAGCCAGTTGCTCCAGAGGCATACTCGAACAACGCATAAACAGCGTCTTCTGTATTTTCGGAGTAGATCGACTGTAGTTGAGCCGACTTTACCGCCTCTGGGGGTCCCATGATAAAGTTCATGAGGTCAACGACATGGCAGGCATAGTCATGGAGGCAGCCGCCCCCTTCACTCTTCTTTGTGCGCCAGGTTCGCCCCTTTTTGGGACGGATCACGACCTGACCCAGAGCAAGTCCTTCCACGCGATGGATTGTGCCGAGCACGCCACCCTGAACTAATCGGTGAAGCTCTCTGAAGGTGCCGACATAGCGGTTGTGGTACCCGACCTGGCAGCGCAGGTTCCGCTCTTCTGCTAGAGCGGCGAGTTCGAAGCTCTGCTGTGGGTCTAGGCAGAGGGGCTTCTCGACGAACAGATGTAAACCGGCCTCGATACAATCTCGCGCCAACTGGTAGTGCGAGGCTGTCGGCGTCGCGATGAAGACCGCGTCGAGTTCCGCCTGGCGCAGCATTCGCTTGTGATCTTTATAAGCTTGGACGCCGGTTTGCTTCTGAAGAGTGGAGGTGACGTAGCCAGCGCTATCACATACCGCTACGAGATCTACGTCTGGGTGGGCGCCTAGCACGGCGAAATGGGAGATCCCCATTTTCCCTACACCAATCATGCCAACGCGTATCATTTGGATATCCTGGAAGGTGCTGTGTGTGACATCTTCGAAAGACCGGGTAGCCTCGTGAGGCGTACCAGCTTAGTCAACCGCTCACTGTTATTGTCTTGGCATCCGTTGAAGAAGAGCCTCTTTAGCGACAGGCCGCCGTCTTCCGCTCGCCCAAGGACATCGAAAAACGAAGCGAACTCGCTTATTTGTTAGCTCCTTCCGATGCAATTGGGGTCTTGAGGTCGGTGCTTCGCTCCCGAACGACTTCTGCAATTGTTTGCTAGCAAGGGCATCGGCTGTCACCTCGACCGAGGTGAAGCCCGATCGCAGGAAGTATCTCTCTGGGCTGGGGTGGCCTTGATCGTTCCTTGATGCCCGTCTGGAATCTACTCAGCAGAGGTCGGGGCCTCAGAGGGACGATACTGCGGTCGATCCAAGAGCGCCGCCGCCATCGCTTCGTCACCGGTGAGGACCTCGGGCCAATCTGTGGCGGCCATATTTGGGGTGAGGATTGCGCTGCCCTTCTCATCACGCCAGCTGATAGGTCGGGGGAAATGGCTGGCCTTGAGGCGGTCCAGTTGCTCGAAGCGGACCTGGTCGATGATCGAAAGCTAGTTCTTCAGATGCCTCTTTCCTGTGAGCCTCGTCGGTGGCGTCGCGCACGCCTTTTTTTCGACATGCAGGAGGTCAAAGAGCCCGAAGAAACCGACCGAGAACCCGCTCTGCACGGGCCTCACGCCGAGCACGGCCGAGCAGGTGTCGAGAGGGGGCGGAGCAAGGACGAGGTTCGTGCTCCGGGAACTGAGCTTCAAAAGCTCGATGGGCTGTCCTTCCGTAGGCGCTGCCGCGCAGAGTTCACTGTCAGCTGAGAGCGTCGAGCTTCAGTAGGGCTGGGGGAGGCCAGAGGTTTGGTATAGCCGAGTCAGAGCGAAGCTTGGCGAGGTGACGCCGAGACAGATGTGAAACCCGAAAGCGCCCTTTCTTGGCGGGCCGAGCCAGGGCGAACCGTTTGTCCGGTCCGTGGGGTGGGCGATGGGGCGCAGCTCTGGCGCTTTGTCTGCTGGATCGAGGACAGAGTGGGAAACCTGTAGCTTACTCAAGTCGCCCAAACCCAGCTGGCTGCATAGTAAGCCAATTAGTAGTCCGAGTGCAATAGGTGTGAGATGAACACGATTTGTTGGGGGCCCCTGCGGTTCTATGCGACGCAATAAATACAAATGCCGTCGAAAATAAATACTAACATGGAGACACCTAGGTCAACCGTGATACAGTGAAGGCTTTTCTAGTCATGGCCACTCAAGGTCAAGGCTTGGCCTGTCGATAGAGCCTGGGCGCGCCCATATCAAGCGTGGAGGCTCAATAATGAGAAGCAAAAGGACAATGATTATCAGCCCGTTGTTTGGTATTGCTCTTGCCGCGTTGGTTCAGTGTGGTGGAAGCGTTGATGGTTCCTCTGAGCAAAGGCCCTTACCCAGCCCAGAGCATCATTTTTATGGGGTGCCCGGGGGGCCTTTCTACTCCGATTCAACGAAGGTGACTTACCCGAACACATCGAGCGCAGCCTTGGCTGTCACGACGGAGGTTTCCGCGCCCTGGTTGAAAGTCACTAAGGTTACACCTGCTAAGGTTGACCCAAACCAGGTCGTAACGATGAGCCTCGCTGTTGATCCGAAACAGGCGCCGACTTCTCCTGGAGTGTACACTGCCGCCCTCCATATCAAGGGCAGCGGAAATAATTCTGTTCTGGCTACAGCCTCTGTTTCGCTTGCAATTACTGCTTCGCCAGGTAACTCGAAGTCGCCGCTGGGGATAAACCTTGGTGGAAACAGTTATTATACCCCGGAGTGGATGTTTGCCGACGCCATGATGAGCGCAGGTGATTGGCTCCCGCAAGAGGTTAACAGCTGGGTTTGGAACACAAAAGCGCCTCTTAGTCTGACTAAGGATGGCTGGGTTGCGAAGCTGTCCCCGAATCAGGCAGCAGCTAAAAACGTGTTCCGTGACATGGAAAACGGCTACCCTGCTGGAGAGTACCTGGTCACATACAAAGGCAAGGGGCAACTGGAGTTTCGAGGGGATGGCTCGGTTACCAGTGCTGGGGCGGGCTGGATTCGCCTTAATGTTAAGCCTACCATGGTGGGGGTGATCTTGCGGCTTATCAAGACAGACCCGGCAGACCCTCTACGCGATATACGTATGTGGCTTCCCGGGTATCACGACGGTAAGCGATTGTTTTTTCAGCAATACTTGGATCGGATTGCCCCTTTTAGGTTTATCCGTTTTATGTGGCCACAGGGGATAGTTGACAGCTCTAGGGTGAAGTGGGCGGATCGAGTAACCCCAGGCTATGCTACACAGGGCGGGCGCGATGGGGTTGCTCTTGAGCATTTGATTGACCTGGCGAATGAGACCATGGCCGATGCGTGGTTCTGTGTCCCCCATAAGGCGGACGATGACTATGTTCGGAGAATGGCGGCGCTCGTCAAGGCACGCCTGGATCCGGGGCTTCGAGTCTACCTTGAATATTCTAATGAGGTTTGGAATGGCGTCTATAGCCAGGCCAAGTATTGCCGGGATATGGGGGGTAAGTTAAATATACCTGGCGATGGGTTTACGAAGCAGATGAGATTCTATTCGCAGCGCTCTGTAGAGATCTTCGATATCTGGAGAGAGGTGTTCGGGTCATCGAACCGGCTTGTCTGTGTCATGGCAACCCAATCGGTTAACCCTTGGACCGCGAATACGGTTCTTCAGTGGAAAAATGCGGGAGCTAAGTCTGATGCACTCGCCATTGCACCGTATTTTGGGAATTCCCTGGGCAGTCCTAACACCATGAATGTTGTCCAAGACTACTCGGTATCGAAAGTTTTGAGTGAGTGCAAGAAGCACCTCGCAGTTGTGGCCGGAGATATTCGCAAGAATGCTGCAGTGGCAAAAAAGTATGGCGTTTCACTTATCTCTTATGAAGGTGGGCAGCATCTGGTTGGGGTCGGTCGAGCGTTAGACAACAAGAAGCTAACGGAGTTATTTATTCGGGTGAATCGTGCCCCTGAGATGGGGCAACTGACGAGGCAATTGCTTGATGACTGGAAGTCTGGTGGAGGCCAAGAATTCTGCGTCTTCTCTTTTGCATACCGGCCGGGGAAGTATGGGAGCTGGGGGATCTTGGAGCATCTGTTCCAGCCGATACAGTCAGCGCATAAATATCGTGCATGTCTGGAATTTGCGGATTCAAACCCTCGTTGGTGGTGACCTTCCCGGTATGGCGAGGAGGGTGAGGCTTTTAGGTGGTGAAAGGCCTCGCCCCCTTGTAGCGTTTCTGTCGTCTGATCGAGGCCGCTGTTATCTTGATCGGAGAGCGGCGACCCGGCAGGAGCGACCAATCCTCCCTGAGCCTATAGTGAGGGATCGCATGAGGTTGTGGGGGCGCTAGGTGTGCGACAGGATTATCGCCGCAGGAATCATTGCGGTGCCTGGGGGGCAACTGCAGTTCGCTTAGTGAGCGAAAACCAATGACGGCGGAGTCATAAGGTATGGCTGTAAGGAAAAATCGGGTGTTGGCGATTAGCTCCGGTGGCGGGCATTGGGTTGAGTTGCGCCGCCTTTCCCGTGCTTTCGAGGGTTGCCATGTCACGTGGTGCACAACGCACCCTGATTATCGCGAAGACCTTAGCGCAGAGGCTGGGGACAATAGCCCGAGATTTTTCTGGGTTCCCGAGGCCAATCGAATGCGTAAGCTGCGCATGATTGGGCAGTTCTTCAGCGTATTCTGGGTGCTATTGCGAGTACGGCCTGGCGTGATCGTCTCGACGGGATCGTCGCCTGGCTTTTTTGCGGTCTGCATTGGGAAGTTGCTGTTTCGGGCGAAGACCGTTTGGGTGCAAAGCATTGCAGATACAGAAGGCATGTCTAGGTCTGGCAAGCTCGCCGGGCGCTTTGCTGATCTGTGGCTTACCCAATGGGAGCATCTCGCACAACCAGAGGGGCCGCATTATCATGGGGCTATCGTATGATTTTTCTAACGGTGGGGACGATTTTCCCGTTTGACAGACTGACTCGTGCCGTGGACGAATGGGTCCCTGCTACAGGGCATGAGGTTTTTGGCCAACTTGGGGAGCTGGGAATGGATAACTATCGCCCCAAGCATTACCGGTGGACAGAACGTTTGACGCCGGTGGCCTTTCGCGCTCGAGTTCAGCAGGCCGATCTGGTCGTCACCCATGCCGGGATCGGGACGATAGTCACGGCTTTGACCTTCGGCAAGCCGCTGGTTCTTTTGCCGCGCAAGCCCGAGTACAAGGAGGTGGTAAACGATCATCAGATGGAGACCATTCGCCGTTTTGAGGGGCGCTCTGGGATCTCGGTAGCTCTTGAGCCAGATGCTCTTGGGCAGCGACTTAGTGAAACGCTAGCTGGCTCTGGACGTGTCTCGCATCTATCCGAAAGTGCTGATGATAGCCTGATTGCGACTATTCAGAATTTCATTCGCGGGTAGGGTTAATATGAATAACGCGTTTGCGGTGAGTGTTATCATTCCGGCCTGCAATGAGGAGAGGCATATTCAGGGCTGCCTTCAATCGATCTTGGCACAGGTGGACCTTTCCGGTGCGGATTTACAGGTCGTTGTTTCGGCCAATGGCTGCACGGACAAGACGGTCGAGATTGCCCAGGGCTTTGCCCCCTTATTTGCGGTTAGGGGCTGGGACTTTAGCGTGATCGAAACCCCCGTAGGCAGCAAAGTCGGTGCGCTGAATATGGCTGATGCACGGGCTAGATTCCCTGCTCGTGCTTATGTGGATGCTGATATCCGACTCGATATAGATCTTCTCAGAAAAGTTCTGGATAGTCTTGAGCCGGCGGAGCCGCGATACGTCACTGGTCGCATGAAGCTGGCTCGTTCGCGGAGCTGGGTTTCGCGGTTTTATGGCGCGCTCTGGTTGCAGCTTCCCTTCATGCGTCCTGGCACAGCACCAGGTGCGGGGTTCTTTGCGGTAAACCCGGCAGGTCGGGCGCGTTGGGGTGCGTTTCCTGACGTTGTAGCTGATGATGGTTACGTTCGATGGCATTTCGCTCCCGAGGAGCGGTTTGAGGTCGATGCGGGCTTCCAGTGGCCTCTGGTTGAAGGGTTTGCGGCACTTGTCCGTGTACGGCGCCGGCAAGATCTGGGGGGGAAGCAACTTAAGATTCTTTACCCTGAGCTAGTAAGAAATGAAGGGAAGCCGGGCGTTTCTCTGAGTGAGCATTTTCGTCTAGCGCTGAGTATGCCGCTCTCTTATGTGATTTATGTGGCCGTGCAGATTATGGTTCGGCTCGGTTCAAGCGATGATAAAGGATGGGTTCGAGGGCCGCGATAGCGTGTTAGCTACGCGTTTCTTGACGCCCACCTGGATTCCGAGCGGCGAATGAATGCCCCTGAGAACATGAGGCGAGGCAGTCAGGAATTGAGGGCGATGCTGGCCATCTGATGTCGCGAGGGCATGAGCTGCGGCGCGCACAGGTGTTCCCGCGGAGCAGTGTGGCGGATTGCCACTGCTAGGTACACGACAATGGGCGTCATCCCTAACCGTTGGGGCTTTGGCGGCATTGCTGTTCAAGTCCTCGCGTGTTACTTCTTGTCTTGGTTGCCGTTTGCGCGTGCGGAAAGGAGTGAAAACCCGCGATGTATAGATTTTTTGATCTGTATTTTGTCGTCGGCTTCGACAACAAAGGTGTATGTGCTAGCAACGACCACGACGGCGGTTATTGCGCCGATAGATAGTAGGTGGATCCACGAGTCAGCGGCGATAAGGGTGTGGAGGCCTGCCGTGATTCCACCGGCGCATAGTGCCGTCCCGATGACTGGCAGGAGGACGTGCCTGCAGGCGCTTAGCCAGGAAATGCTAAATGCTTTGGTTATGAACCAGAAGACAATGGGGATCTCTAACAGTAAGGCATAAGTTGCTGTCCCCAGAGCGGAGCCTTTTGCGCCAAGGCCAAACCCAAAGAGCAGGGTGGCTGTCACCAAGATGTTGCCGCTCTGAATGATTGCTTGAATTATCCCCCAGGGCTTCACTCTGGCGGAGGCCATTGCGTAAATCCCAACAGGCGCCAGCATGGACTGTATGCATAGGGCAATAGAGAGTAGGGTCACGACAGCGCTGGCGATCGAAAGGAACTCATTAGATACTCCCGTGTTGCCGATATATACATCCATTAGATCTGTGCCTAAGACAGCAATGACGCCTCCCATTATCGCCGCGAGGCAGCCCAGGTATCTGCATGATTTGAGAACAAAGCGGCTGCAGCGCTCCTGATTCCCTGATCCGTGCAGGATGGCCATCACCGGGATCATTGGCCTTAACAGGATGCCTAGCAGTCCAGTGATCTGCCGGGGCGCAACTCCCCCCACGTGAAAGGCCGAGATGTGGGTGGACTGCTTCGCATGACTCCACGATGGAACAGCGGAAAGCAGCAGGGGGTCGATACTGTTTTTTACAGCCTGGGCACCATTCGAAAGGAGAGCCCAGCTGCCATAAGCGAGCAATGCTTTGGCTATTGCAGGGTCGAAAAACCCTTTTTTGTACCGTAGGCTGGGAGCTAGTTTGAGAGAGAATGGGACTTGGGTTGTTTGTTCGAGTATTTGGGATGCGACCTGAGCTGTGATGACCCAGAGAACCGACGCTCCCATGACGGTCATTAGGAATACGAGCATAACAAGGCGTACGGCTTGACAGGCTACGCTTACGAGATCGCCGTACACCAAGCGATTCGTGATGATGAAGCCCATTTGGAAGGGGGCTAGAATGAGTCCGGTAATGGGGGGGATCCACGAGAGGCCCAGCATCCAGCGCCATTTCCACAGGTGTTCTGGGGGCACTGAAACAAAATGTGGGAGCCATATTACGGAGACCACCCCAATGATTGCTAAAACCGTTGAGGCAAGTGCATAAAGTGGTAGCGCGGTCGAGACGATGGATCGCACTCTGTCGTGCTCGCCGCGCGAATGGGCGACGGTGACAAATTGTCCCAAGCCCAGCGTTAGTATTGAGGTAAATACGGGAACGAAAGCCATGGTCGATAATACAATCGGGATCATGGCGTATTCTTCGGGGCTGACTCTGGCAAGGAGGAAGGGTTGAAGCCAGAGCATTACACCCAGGTTCGCGGCCATCATTAGGCCGGAACTAGCACTATTTAGCAGGAAGAATTTTTTGCTGATTTTAACTTCAGCCATTCTCGCCTATCTCACAGTGATTGTTAGGTGGGTGTCCCGTGTGCAGGGGGGTACTTGTGGAGGAGGGGGGAGCTAAAGCTCCCCTGGCTTATTTTCTCTGCTTGAGGTAAGCCTCTATGAAACTGTCGATGTCTCCATCTAGAACTGCTTGCGTGTTACCCATTTCCGTATTGGTTCGTAGATCCTTGACCATTTGGTAGGGCTGTAGGACGTAGCTTCGGATCTGGTTTCCCCAGGCGATTTGGCCACCTTCATAAAACTGCTGAAGGTCAGCTTCCCTCTTGCTGATTTCGAGTTGATAAAGCTTTGCCTTGAGCATTTTCATGGCGGTCGCACGGTTCTTGTGCTGACTGCGCTCGATCTGGCAGCTGACGACAACGCCGGTAGGAAGGTGGGTCATGCGGACTGCGGAATCGGTCTTGTTGACGTGCTGACCGCCGGCGCCACTTGCGCGATACGTGTCGATGCGCAGGTCCTTGTCGAGGACTTCGATCTCGATGCTGTCGTCGAACTCGGGGACGACTTCGACGGAGGCGAAAGACGTTTGTCGTCTGGCCTGAGCGTCGAAGGGGCTGATGCGAACGAGGCGGTGCACCCCCTGTTCGGCCTTGAGGTAGCCGTAGGCGTAGGGGCCTCGGACGATGAGAGAGGCGGACTTGATGCCGGCTTCTTCGGCCGACATGTACTCTGCCAGCTCCTTCTTGAAATCACTGCGTTCGCACCATCGTGTGTACATACGCAGGAGCATCTCGGCCCAGTCGCAGGCGTCGACGCCACCAGCCCCAGCTTGGATGTTGAGGATGGCATTCCGATGATCGTGCTCGCCTCCCAGCATCAGCTGGAATTCCGCCTTCTCCAGCCCGCTTTCGAGCTGGGCGAAAGCGCTTTCGACCTCGTCGGCAACCGCCGCTTCATCTCCTTCGCTCTCGCCGAGTTCCAGGAAGAGCTCGATTTCTTCGAGATGGGCTTGTGCCGACTGGACAGGGTCGACGACGGCCTTGGCGCGCTTCTGCATGGCCAGGACCTCCGCGGCCTTGTCTTGGTCGTCCCAAAACCCCGCTTCACTCATTCGCTTTTCGGCCTCAGCCTGTTCAGCAGCAAAGCGATCGTAGTCAAAGCCCATCTCGCAGCTGGGTAAGGCGGGTGCTGGCCTGTTTGAAACGGTCTTTCCACTCGGTGAGGCTCATGGCGAATCTCTCGTGTGGGACACGCCCACAGTTTCGAGGGGAGAGTAGCGGGCTACCTAGGTGCGAGAAAGCAAACGGAGAAGCCGAGGGAGAGAAAAGGCGCCACGAGGCCTTCTGCTAGCTCATGTTCGAAGATCGAGCCGTTACTCCCTCGACCGCCTCAGTTCGGGTGAAGGGCGGGCACGGTCGGAAAGAGGGAAATGGGGTCGCTCAACCTTGCTTGCGTCGCCGGTAGAGCACCTCGGCGATTCGAGCTAGGTCATCCATGAATCCCTGCCACGCCTCCTGTGCAGCTGCTGTCGCGCAGCGGATGCTGTAATCTCGTTGGCAGGTTTCGGCTAGCATCTCAAGCAGCTCTGTGCGTTTGCCCTCAGGCAGGTCCATGGTCAGGATGTTCTCAGCGATCGGGCGGACTCTCGCTAAGAAGGGTTGTTTTAGGCCGTAGCGAATCTGGAGCTCACCGAGCAGTCGATCGCAGCGTTGTTCATCCTTCATGCCAAGCACCTCTCTCTGAGCGGGGGAGTGCGGCGCCGACCGCGAGGAGAGGCCCCGGGGCTCGTGTCACCAGACAAGCCTACTCTACTGGGTGATGGATCGCCGGGACCTGAGCGAGGGGCCTCGGCCGTTAGGGCTGCGCTTGAGGCCGGGAGGATCCGCCGGGTGCTCTTCGTGCGGGCCTCACGCTTGGGTGATCTGCTCTTCTGTGTTCCGACAATGCGAGGCTTTCGAGCAAGGTGGCCCGAGGTCGAATCGGCTTTGCTGAGCAACCACTACAGCGCCGCAATTCTTGGCTCTGTGGTCGGCCCGGGACGCCTCCTGGAGCGCATCCATGCCTTCAAGGGGAGGGAGGGCGATCTCGGGGGCCGAGCCGGGAGGGCTCTGCTCGCTGAGCTAAAGCCGCAGGGCTACGACCTCTTGCTCCCCTTGCGTCCCCGCCGCCAGCTCAGGCGCTTCGCCGAGCAACTGGGGCTGCCCTATCTCTATCCTCCTTGCGAGGGTGATCCGCCAGCTGCGCCAGGCCACGCAGTCGAGCAGAGTTGGGAGCGCCTCCGGCCCTTAGGCCTAGAGGGTCGCCCTCCGAGCATCGCCCTTCCGAAGCCCGCTCACGGCTCTGGCCAGCCGCCCTACCTTCTCTGTCACCCGGGCTGCGATGAGACCCTGCGCTGGAAGCACAGCTTCGCCCAGCTTCGTGGCAAGGTCCGTCGCCGCATTTGGCCCGAAGGCCATTGGCGCGAATTGCTACAGCGCGCCTCCGCTGAGCTCGGGATGGAAGTCCGGGTGAGCTCCGGCAACCCGCGCGAAGCGGCCTATGTCGAGCGCCTAGTTCGGGGGCTCCCCGGCCCGAAGCCCCGGCACCACCATGGCCTCTCGTTATCTGCCTTCGCTGGCTTGGTGGCAGGAGCGGCTGCCTTGCTCACTGTCGACACGGGGCCCTTACACGTGGCGGCAGCCTTTGGCACGCCGCTGGTAGGTCTTTATGGCCCAAGCACGCCCAGTTTCACCGGGCCCTGGTTGCCCGATGGAGGGGGGCAAGTTCTGGAGCGATCGCTGCCCTGCCGCCCATGCCAGGGCCGAGGTGTTCATTGCGTCCAGAACGTCTGCATGTCCGAAATCACTCCGGACATGGCTTTGAGCGCAGTCCGGAGGCAGATTTCCTGAGCTAGTGCCGGAGCTGCGCCAGAGAGCTCCGGTGCGAGCAAGCTAATTGGACGTTGGGATCGAGATGCCCCCGATCGAGAAGGGTAGGAGTCGGCGGATATAGAGGTCGACGTAGTTGCCAAGGTCGGCAATTTCGGAGGTTTGGCACCAGATGACGTCGCCGGGCAGTACCAGGAAGTCAGGCGAGCCCTCGAAAATGATCTTTTGAGAATTGACCGGATAGGTCTTGTCGCTGCTCCGGCCTCGATTGCGCAGTACGCGGACGTTGCTCCATTTCGCTGTGACCAGGAGCCCTCCTGCGGCTGCGATTGCCTGGGTGAGTGTCATGCCTGGTTGGTAGGTGATGACGCCGGGACCACTGACTTCCCCGGCGACATAAACCGACTGCACCGCCGCTTCGAGCAGAGTTACCGATACCTCGGGGTTTTCGAGGATCTTTCCGTAATCTGCCTGCACCCGTCGCCGGAAAGCCGCGATGGACATGCCCGAGGCCTTGAGACGATCCGGCAGCCGTAGCAGAGAGACGGTGCCATTGGGAGATATCGTGATTTCCTGGTTGTAGATCGGTTCTGTATAGATGGAGATCGCGAGGCGGTCGCTTGGCCGCAGCACATAGTCGCGGTCCATAAATGCCGCCCACTCTTGCGCGACGGCTTTCGCGTCGAAGGGAGGCGCAATGCCACACGAGGCAAGAGCCAGGAACAGGAGGGGAAGTAGGAGTTGGGCTTGGATGCGCGTCATATGGACCTCAGGGCGCGATTTTAGCAAGTGCCCGTCCTATCGACACTTCTGCTTTGCTGCTTGAATGGAAGCGCAGCCTGGGCCCCGTGGTTTCTGCCCTTTGCTGGGCATCGCGCGAAGTCGGGATTCGCAAGGTAGCTAGAGTCTGGCAGCTAGCCTGAAATGCTTGTGCGGCAGCAGGGATCATCCGATGAAGGACAGTGACGAAGGGGAGGAGCAAAGCGGCCGTTTGTGCGTCGAGCCCGATTCGATGAATGCCACCGCTCAGACCGACCTCGATCCCGTTGTCCTCGTTGCCTACCAGCGAGCTGTTGGGGAATATGCCGAGCCTCTGGCCGGCTTCGCGACAAAAATGCTGGGTCGTGCCGGGGGCTGGGCAGAGGACGTCGCTCAGGACGCTCTGCTCGCTCTCTACAGGCACCTGCATCAGGTACCCGAGAGTGCCTGGCGTCCCTGGCTCTACCGAGTCACACGCAATCTTTGTCTCGATCGGCTGCGGCGACGCAAACACAAGCCGCGCAATTTTCGCGACATTGCCGATCAGGAGGACCGGGACCCCGTGCCTCCGGGTCCTTCATCTTGGCATCCAGAGGATCAGGTCCGCGACCGTGAGATCCAGCAAGATCTCCGTGAGGCGATTTCCGGGTTACCAGAGAAGTTCCGTGAGGTCTTTTTGCTGTGTGAAAGTGAAGGCCTCAGTTACGAGCAGGTGGCGACGATCCTCGATATTCCTCTTAAGACCGTCTCGACCCGTCTTTACCGCGCACGCCAGCGGCTCCTTAAGGCGATGAAGGAGCATCTGTAATGAAGCACGAACAGCACAAGCTTGACTGCCGGTCTATATCAAATCTCCTCGGCGAAAGTTTCGATGGGCGGCTCGCGCGCCATGAGGCTCTCGCTGTCCGTGCGCATCTCTTGCAGTGCCCGAGCTGCCGCCGGGCTTATGGCGAGCTCGAACGCTTGCGTGAGTGGACTCAGGGCCTTCCCGTGCCCAGTCTGAGTAACGATTTCCAGGACAAGCTTTTCGAGAGGATTCACTCTGGCGAAGGTGCGTCGATGGCGATCCTGCCGCAGGCTAGGGCTGTACGTGGTATCGCGTGGTTTGTTTCGGGCATGGCAACAGCGGCTGCGCTTTTGCTTTCCGCCTGGCTACTCTTTGGCGGCTCCGGATCCAAGGAGCCAAATGAGAGCGCCTCAAGGCTGGCGGTGAACTCAAACGAGTTTCGTACTCCACAGCAGCAGGCTTCCAGGCAGCTGGCAGCCTTTCCCGACACCCTCGGGCTGCGGCCGGCCGACGCGATGAGTGTGGCCCGTCGTCTCGTCCAGAATGCCGACGAGAGTTTTCAGCGCACCCTGCGTATTGCTCAACGGGCCAAGCATTCTCGCGACTCGGTTGTGCTTCGAAACCAGGTGCTGCCTTCTGCCCGCGAAAGCTATTTGTCCGCGGGTGTAGCCCTACGCCTTCAGGGACAGCAGATCGATTTACTGCCGGAGACTGCGGCCTACCTGAGGGAGGTGCATCGGCATACGCAGCAGATTGCGAGCTGTCTTCAGTCCTCGCATCTCGACCTTGAACGCTTCGAGCGCATCGTCCAGCAGGCCGCCGAAGTTCATGCTCCCAAGCGCATCACCGCCCAGTTTGTTTTTTCGCAAAAAGGGGCGGGAACCAGCGATGGCCAGCAGCAGATGCGTATTGAGATCCGCCGTGTCCTTCCGCCGGGTGGTGACGTGCAAGCGTTGCAGACCTTGTGCGAGATCTTCCGTCGGCAGGGGCTGCGCCTACAAATGTTCGGCGCCGAAGGAAAACTCGAGGTTTTTGAGAGTTCGGGTCGCTGAGGCTCGGCACGTAATGCACCAAGCAGAGCTAGGTGCGCTTCTTGCTACGCTCGCGCACGAAGCTGGCGGAGAAGAGTAAGCAGGCGCCCAGGATCATCAGCGTTAGCGCGACCTTCTCGGAGTGCTCGTAGTACTCAGGGTCAATGTTGGCAAGAACGAGGCTGGCCTGGACGTCTGCCCCTTGCAAAAAGAACGTTGCGTGCCCGATTTGGACCCAAAGGAAGAAGGTGTTTTCTACCTCACTCCGAACTTCCTCTGCGAACATCACTTGGCCATAGAGAAGGAGGCCTGCTCCGATCAGAACGCCGGCGGCGAGGCGCATCGATGCCCGCACTGCCCTCAGCCACAGGCTCCTTCCTCGGTGTCGCTTAGCCATCGTTACCCCCTCTAGCTGAGTTACTGCTGCTTCGAGGCTTCGTAACGGTTTACTAGAGGCCGCCTGCCACCCCTACTCGTGGCTCGAACAGCCCCTTTTCGCTTGCGTGGAGTCGTGCCTCTTCTGGGGTGATTTCCTTGGCCTGCACGAGATCCAACAGCGATTGATCGAGCGTGCGCATGCCTAGGCCGCGGCTCTCGTGCATGGTTTGTGGGATTTCGGCGAAATCGGCAGCGGCAATCTGGCTGCGGACTCGTTCGCTCGCGATCAAGATTTCGAGTACCGGGACGTGCCCGCTACCGTACTGCCGAGGTAGGAGTTGCTGGCCGAGGCCGGCTTGCAGTGCCTGAGCAAAGCGTTCCCTTGTTCGTAAGCCCTTCGTCTCATGGAGCATCCTGTCGTAGTCGCGTAGAGCCTCGCGGATCGAAGCCGCGTGCATTGAAGCAAAGACCAGGATGCCGCTCTCGACGCAGTCGAGGACGCCAAGCGCTGTTTCACCGTCTTCTATGTCGCCTACAACGAGTAGGTCGGGGCGCAGATTCCGTGCGAGTTCAAGGCCCTGCTTCATCGATGGGACGTGTGTGCCTATCTCGACTTGCTGCACACAGCTGCGCAGGTCTTCATGGAGAATCTCGATGGGGTTCTCGAGAAGAAGGACGTGCCGCGCACTGTTACCGTTGCACTCGCGCACGAGGGAGTGAATCGCCGTTGTCTTGCCACAGCCGATCGGACCGGTGAAAAGCACCAGGCCACTGCGTAAGCCCAGCCAATCATCAAGATCTTCAGGAAGGCCAAGCTGCTCCCGCCGTGGGGAGCTTTGATCGATGCGTCGCATCGTTAGCGCCCAGCCACCGTCATAGCGATATAGATGGGCGCGGAAGCTTCCAAGCTGACAGCGGTGGAGAAAATCCAGTTCGCCATGGGCCCGGAATTCTTCCCACTGCTGGTCCCTGAGCACTTCTTCGAGCATGCCCTCAAGGGTTGGTATTGAGAGCTGTTCTTCCCCTGCCCGCACCAGTTTGTGCCCGATCCGGAAGAGGACCCTCTCGCCATTTCGAAGGTGCAGCACGCTTGCGCCAGTCTCGTTCATCCGTGCCAGGATTGCCTCGAGCTGAACCATGATTGCCTCCCTAGCTTCCGGATGCGGCACTCAGAAACCGCTGCTTGTCCCGAGCTCGAACGAAAGCCTCGTCCTGCTCGATCAGTCCCGCTTCAGCCAGGTCCAACAAAGACTCGTCAAAGGAGCGGCAGGATTGACCGTGCTCAAGAGCAACGAGAATCGGAATTCGTTCGAGATCGCCATCGACGATGGCTGCATGAATCGGGGCGCTTGGGGTGATCACCTCGCTTGCGAGAACTGAGCCGTTGCGCCCAATGGCGGGTAGGAGTTCCTGGTAAATCCCACCCTGTAGGGCTGCGGCAAATGCTGCCCTTGTCGGCGCAGCGGCGTGATCCCCGAAGTCGTCGAAGAGCCGTGCTATGGCGTCATCTGCGCTGTTCGCCCGAGTGGTTGCGATGACTAGCGCCTGTGCCGTTGCGGCTTGAAGCAATAATGGAATTGGCGCATTACGCTGCAGCTCGTCGATCACGATAACGTCGACGTCTTCGCGAAAGGCATCGTGCAGGCCTAGCTCAAGGCTTTCACAGTCGCGTCCTATGACCCTTTGGGTATGTAAGCCTTCGCCCAGATCCACGTCGGGAGCTTGTCCTGTCAGGAGACTTAGCACATGGCGGGGCTGTTGCTTGCCGATGCGCTGAAGAATCGAAGAGACCGTCGTTGTCTTGCCCGAAGCGTTTGGTCCTGAGACGAGGACCAGACCGCGGTCCGAATCGACGATTGACCTGACGAGCTGGTCGTGCCCCAGCTCATCTAGGCTGGGAATGGGATGTGGCAGTAGCCGAATGCTGAGCGATGCCCCCAAGCTTTCAGCAAAGAGTTGGACCCGACATAGGCGCTGACTGAGCTTGCTGCGATAAGAGGTCAGGAAGCATTGGCTTTGTAGGAAGTCCGCAAGCTCTTTGTTCCCGCCGATCGTGCTCAACGCTTCACCGATCCATTCGTCACTGAGCAAGCGTTGCGAGATTGCTTCGACACGTCCGGCGAAACGAGCCATCGGCTTGCGCCCGACGCTGAGCAAGAGGTCGCTTGCTCCGTTTTCTGCTGCTCGTTCGATAAGCAGATCCAGGCTCGGCAGCTCTGCGCTGTCGGCAAGTGGTAGGCGGTCGGGTTCGTGTTCTATCCGGCGTCGACGGTGCTCGTGAATCGCAAGAATCTGCTGGAGGACGTTTTCTCCGATGACACCCTGCTCAAGCAGCACTTGCTCGATGGGCTTCTTGAGTCCACCAAGTCCTTGGATTTGAAGACACTTCTCAATGTCTTCACTTCGCATGAACGGGTTCTCAAGCAGGATGAACCCGAATCTGGTTTCAAGCATAGCTGCTCCGGGGTGCTGGGCCGTCTGGCCGTCTCTGTAGGGATCGGCCATTCGGATACAGCGCCTGAACCCAGAGCCCGGACTCATGGTGCGTAAGGATGCGAGCTAGTCGTGAGCCCGTATCCGCAGGAGTTCATCGAGTCGGGCTGAAAGACCGCCTGTTACGCGCCCTCCCCAGCCGCCGCTCTGTCCCTCGGGGGCCAGCACGCATAGGCCCAGCGCTTCGATGCGATCGATTCTTCGGTCCAGAACGAGCTCCGAGGCGAAGAGCAGGCCTCGCTGCTGTTCGTCATTCACTCGGACTGCTCCGGAGAGTCGCCACTCTTTGGACTTCAAATCGACTTGTTCTGCGGCGATCCGTAGTCCGGCACCCGAAAGCCGTGCCTCTTTGAGCCGCAAGCCTGTTCGGAGACCACCGAGGGAAAGAAGCCCAAACTCCGCTTCTAAGCCCAGTGCTTTCTCCGCCCGAATTCGAAAGCTCTTACCGGCGAGAGACTCCAACTCTAGTTCAAGTCCACGGAGGCTTAGGTCTCCGTTGCTTCCTGTGGCATGGGATCTGCGCTCCAGGAGTTCCTCAGGAATCTGTGCTGGTGCCAAGACGAACGGAAGCGTCCCGGCTCCGAGGAGGAGGAATACGATGGCTAGGTCTCGCCAAGGCCACGTCATTTTAGAAGCGCAGGATTACGTCGCGACTCTGATCGCCACCACGCTGCCCAGTTTTCCGATGCAGGCTGCGGATGCGAAAAGAGAGATTCCTCTCGATGAGGTTGCCTTGGAGGGCTTTGCGCGGTACCGAGCACTCAAGAACGCGGCCGCTGTAGGCAAAAGGAATGGCCTGAGCAGGGCCGCCACCTTGTGAGAAGTTGGCTTTGGGGCTTGAGCTGTCAAAGCGGATTTCGATCAAGAAGGACGGCCCCTGCCCCCGCCTGTCGCCATGGTTTCGCCCACGGAGTTGGTAGACCGTCGCTTCGCTCGGTCGATAGGCAAAGGCGTCATCGGCGAGGTCGAGCCGGAAGTAGACGTGGTCGCCATCTGCTGCCACGTGAATCTGCTCACCGTCCACGGCGTGTAGGTCGCCGTAACCGCGCGCGTCCATATTGGGGTCGGCGGGAAGGAGGAGTTTGGAGCCCGTAGGCCAATCACTCGTGACGCCATCGACTTTGATGGTTGCCGAGACGGCTTCTACTCGAGTCGGCAGCTGTGCCCGCCAAGTTGCTTCCGCTGGAGTCATCCCAGGGAAGAGTCCAGCAATGCTTGCATCAGGCAATCGATTCCCAAGTGGTGCCCAGCCATCGAATACCGGCAAAAGACCACGCCATGGTATTCCCGTTCCCTCGAAGGCGGTCCTTACCCGGACAAGGACGCGGCCGTTCTGCCGCACGATATGCAGGCCGAGCGCCTTGCCGCTGTTTAGCGCTGCGCGCGTTGCCTCGACTTGGGCGAGTAAGAGCTCGCGTTCGGCGAGGCTGGCTGAGCTGCCGAAGACGAGGAAGTCATTACCCTGGTGATCGGTCTCTGCCGTGATGGCTCGATGCCCTTCGCTGTAGTGCCGTAAGCACAGCTCGAAATGTCTCGCTGCCCGGTCTAGCCAATTTTGTCGTTGTCGACCTATGGCAAGGGGAAGCTTCTCTATGTCTCGAGGATGCCGGAGGCCGGAATAGATGTTGGGATCTTCGCCCCATTCGTATCCGAGCGAGTAATCGAGTCCGAATAATAAACCTTCGATGGAGGCTCGTAGCAGGGCTAGGCCTGGAATAAGCGATAGATGAGCCTCCGTCTGATCCGAGCCGCTTCTGCTCCGTCGCTGCGGTTCGGATCGGACGGAGGCAGGCAAGGAAGGG
>PDWJ01001136.1_pt1 | contig 62969 bp, 54 predicted proteins | sample 1430881 | NCBI WGS metagenome assembly PDWJ01 (sample SAMN01162460, study PRJNA174530) | Oral metagenome, whole genome shotgun sequencing project. | biome: Marine environment; feature: Marine mammal; material: Swab sample of the gingival sulcus; isolation source: swab sample of gingival sulcus... | reverse complement strand
AACACTAAGCACTCAAAACTACTAATGTTGAGTTATGAGTATTTAGTATTTAGTTTTAAGTTATGAGTTATTTTTCTTAACTAACAACTAAGCACTAAACACTCAAAACTACCGATGTTGAGTTATGAGTATTTAGTTTTAAGTTATGAGTTATTTTTCTTAACTAACAACTAAGCACTAAACACTCAAAACTACTAATGTTGAGTTCTAAGTTATGAGTTTTGGGTTAATTTTTCTCAACTAACAACTAAGCACTAAACACTCAAAACTAATAACTACCCACTAAGCACTCAAAACTAATAACTACCCACTAAGCACTCAAAACTAAAAAAAATCATACTATTTTATTAGTGCTTGTTTCATAAACTCTGGTAGTTCTATGTTTTCAGTTCCTTCCACTAGATGATAATTTAAGACCTCCCCTCTTTTTGTTTCAAAGATTGTCATATTGGCATAGTTGTTTAGAATTTTGTCAGTTACATTTTTTGAATCAAGAATAAAATTTACCTTTTTGAGAGTGGATTGTGTGAGATGATTTTTGTCATAGCTGATAATGGTAACCTGTTTATCTTTCTTCAATATCTTTTCCATATCCAGATAAATTCTCTGCACACAGCCACTACAGTAATGTTGAGACCTTATGATATAAATATGATGATCAGGTTTTATTTTTTCATTATATGTCGCGAGAATTTTTTGAAGACTCTTTGTTTCCTCTGATGTATTATTACATGCTGATACCAACAATAGTAATAATGAAACATAGATTAGCTGTTTCATGAATTAAATTTGATTAATGATAAAATTAGGTCTCCATAAAAATCAGTTTTACTCTTGGGAGATTTCTTAACAAATAATCCTTCTTTAGTTGGTAATACTACCTCCGGAAGGTATTCTGAGAATGGAAGTTGAACTTCATATAATACGTCAAACTCTTTGTTCATAACTATTATAGACCAACTAATTTCATTTATATTTGATTTTTTTAAATCAATTCTCGGTTTAACAACTCGATAATAATTATTTGAAAATGGATCTATAATAAGGTCTGTATATCTTGGTTCTTGACCCTGAAAAACTTTGCAGTACCTTAGATTCTTAAACATATCATCCGGTATATCATTAAATTTATTTATGAAATTACTTTGGCACTGAATTGTTTTTGATAATTCCATTTTGTCATAAATAAACAGTGTATGATCAGCCTCGTACGAAACAATAAGTTCATTTCTTAAGCCACAATATAAACTTGGTCCAAAACTATAATAATTCTTTCCTGTTTTGTAAGACTCAGGAAACTCACCAAATATTTCAGCTTTATGCATACTGTCAATTAATGTATTGTGTCCTAAAGCACAAATAGGTTTAATCGTATCAAAAATTAGCTTTCTCTTGTTTGTTGTTTGTAATTCAGCATTTTCAGGAAACCATGAATAAATTAAATCACTTGTAATAGTATAAAAATTCTTAATTGCAGGGCTTGGACGTTTTACGTCTTCAATCGGGTGTTTATTCAATACTTTTCCTGAAGAATCGAAAAGCATGAAGTAACCGTGTTCTTTATTGTAGAAATATATAGAATCTTGCGAACGATAGTAAAAGTTGGCAAATGAATTGCGATCATGATTGAAAAGGCTGCCGGGTGTAGGAATTTGCGTAATATTACCATTTTTCATAGAATAAACCTCTAAAGAAAAACTTTTAGGGTTAATATACATTATGTGATCAGTTTGTAATCTTGAAATTGGTGATGATTGTATTTGATGAATGCTTGAGGGTACATTTTTGCATACCATCTCCTTAATTGTTTCAACTTGATATATGTCATTTAATTGATTTTCTATTTTGCAAGAAAAGCAATTAAGGCATAAGGAAACAATGATTATAAATTTTGTTACAATTTTCATGCTTATAAATCTTAAAAGGGGCACTTCGCAAGAAGTTGAAGTGTCTTACTCATCCAAGAATTGTCAGTCGCGTTAGCGTTTGTTCCATTTGGTAAACCAAAATAATACTTTTTTTTGTTTCAGATTCAATTCTTAGAAACTATCTAAACTCTTGATAATAGGGCTTTTTTGAATAAAAAAAAGCGGAAGGTCTTTATGATCTTCCGCTTTTGTACCCGGGGCCGGGATCGAACCGGCACGAGAATTACCTCATTGGTTTTTGAGACCAACGCGTCTACCAATTCCGCCACCCGGGCATAGACACTTATTGAGTTATTTTAAACTAAACCCACACAGCTAACATCTTCGTTATCTTTTACATGGCGGGAGCTCATCTGAAACAGATTCGGTTCCGCCACCCGGGCATAGACTTAAAATCGTCTTTCGATTATACAGATTTAACAAACTCTTTTGTTAAACAGCAAAAACTCCAGTGTATTGGAAGCTCGCTTCAAGTTATAATCACTTTCCTGCTGCTCAAGTTATATTCTCGAACAATTGCGGTGCAAAGGTAATGCTTTTTTGGAATTAACAAATAAAATAAGAAATTTAATTTCGGTGTTGAATCTTCTTTGCTCAAAAGAAAAATATGACGTACTTTTGCGGATTCATAAGAATAAGGTTCTTAACGAGCATAACAAATTCAAAAACAATGGCTAATCAAGTTCGTATTATTGCCGGAAGGGCAACAAAATATCTCGCAGAGAAAATAGCTCATGCTTATGGTGCTGAGCTAGGTAAAGTAGAAGTTAACGTTTTCAGTGATGGTGAATTTCAACCTTCCTTTGAGCAGAATGTTCGAGGAACTGACTTATACATCGTTCAATCAACTTTTCCACCGGCGGATAACCTCATGGAATTATTAATGATGATTGATGCTGCTAAAAGAGCTTCGGCAAAAAATATTATTGCGGTTATGCCTTACTTTGGTTATGCGCGTCAGGATCGAAAGGATAAGCCTCGGGTGTCTATTGCGTCTAAACTTATTGCGAACTTGCTTTCTGCGGCAGGAGTTGGTCGAATAATTACAATTGACCTTCACGCCGATCAGATTCAGGGTTTCTTTGATATTCCGGTGGATAACCTGTATGGTTCTTTAATATTTGTCCCAACGTTACGAAAGTTGAACCTTCCTAATTTGACAATTGCTTCTCCTGACACGGGAGGTACAAAGCGCGCAAGTGCTTATGCGAAGACAATGAATACGGATTTCATTATTTCTTACAAACAGCGTGCAAAGCCGAACGAAGTTGCTGAGCTTTCCGTTCTTGGAGATGTGAAAGATCGTGATGTGGTTCTTGTTGACGATATTATTGATACAGCCGGAACAATTACACGTGCTGCCGAACTGATTAAAGAGCAAGGTGCAAGATCTGTTCGTGCAATGTGTACTCACGGGGTGCTTTCCGGTGGGGCTTATAAAAAGCTTCAAGATTCTGTTTTTGAGGAGGTTTATGTTACAGATACAATTCCTGTTGACACATCAAAATGTGATAAATTGAAGATTGTAACAACCGCTGATTTATTTGCAGAAACAATTGCTCGTGTGCATGGTAATCAGTCGATTAGCTCCTTGTTTAATCGATAGTTTTTTGAAGATTAAAATTTAATTATATAAAATTTAGTATTATGAAAGTTATTTCTATGAGCGGTTCTCTAAGAGAGAACGTAGGGAAGAAAGAAGCTAAAGCATTAAGAAATAAAGGTTTAGTTCCTGCTGTGGTTTATGGTGGCGATAAGCAGTACCACATTACAGTATGTGAGAAAGATTTTGGTAAATTGATCTTTACTCCTGAAACATTTATTGTTGAACTTCTTATTGGTGAGGAGAAAGTAAAATGTATTCTTCAAGATGTGCAATATCATCCTGTAAGTGATAGAGTGATTCATGCTGACTTCTTGAGAGTTATCGAAGGAAAAGAGGTTAAAGTTGCTGTGCCTGTTAAGGTTACGGGAGCTGCAAAAGGTGTTATAGCAGGTGGTAAATTGGTTACAATGATGCGTAAATTGCGTGTTCAAGGTCTTGAAGAAAACCTTCCTGAATCACTTGATGTTGACGTAACTGAACTTATGATTGGTCAATCAATTAAAGTTGAAGAAATTGAAGTTGAGAATGTTAAGATTCTTGAAGTTCCGAGTAATGTGGTTGTTGGTGTTAGAACAACACGTGCGGCAGTATCTGCTGCTGCGGCAAGTCAAGATGAAGATGTTGAAACTGAAGAATAGTAAATTCAAAGATGATTGTGAAGGGTATGGACACTTGTGTTCATACCTTTTTCGTTAATACAAAACTATAAGTGTGATTTTTTCCTTCTTTAGAAAAAGAAAACAAACAGAAAGTGTAGATCCGGATATGAAATATCTTATAACAGGGTTGGGAAACGTTGGCGTTGAGTATGATAATACTCGTCATAATATTGGTTTTGATGTGGTTGATCAATTGGTGGAAAGTCTCAATGGAACATGGGAGACGCTTCGTTTGGCTAAGGTTGCCAGAGTTAAATTTAAAGGAAGAGTGCTAATTGTCATAAAGCCGACTACTTATATGAATAGATCGGGAAAAGCAATTAAGTATTGGTTGCAAAAAGAAAATATTAAGATTGAAAATTCTTTAACGGTTGTTGATGATATCGCCCTCCCTACGGGCGTGCTTCGTTTGCGGAAAAAAGGAGGTGCCGGAGGGCATAATGGCTTGACGGATATTATTGAGAGCCTTGGAAATGAATCGTTTAATCGCCTCCGTTTTGGTATTGGTGATAATTATTCCAGAGGTAAGCAGGTCGATTTTGTACTTGGCAATTGGAATCGGCAGGAGGAAGAAATACTCGCTCCTCAAATTGATCTTTCGGTCGAAATAATTAAATCTTTTATAAGTATTGGTGTTGACCGTACGATGAATACTTACAATAAACGGGGTGTAGGGAAATAATAGTTTTTATTTGTTCGTTAATGTAAATGGTATTTGCCTATAAAGTTGAGGTTCAATAACAAGGATTCTCAAATCTTACAGATAAATGCTCAATGAAGTGAAGTATGTAACAGACCATGTCTGAAATTGAGCCATGCAGAGGAATGATTAAAATTCTTTTTCCTGTTTTGGCTTGGTCACAAAATTTTAAACAGATGAAATACACGAAACACCTGATAAGTCTATTATTTGTAATTCTGATAAGTTTTGCTTGCGACAAAAATAACGCTTACAAAGATTTTCCGGAAATTATTGTCAATACAACTATTTATCCTAATTCAACGGTTTATCAAAATTTAAACTTTTCCGGTGGCTGGGAATATATTACCGCTCCTTTTCCATCTAAGGGAATCATTGTTTATCGTTTTTCACAAGACGAATTTAGAGCTTACGAGAGAACGTGCCCGCACGATCCCTATGCCGAAAACGGGAGAATTTACGTTGAAGATTCTTATACAACGGCTATCGATAGTGCTTGTATGACCAGATATTTACTCTATGACGGTTCTCCTTTCAGCGGTCCGGGCTTGTATCCTCTGGTTCAATATCAGACCTATTACAATGGAAATGAATTACGAATTTTTAATTAAAGTTTGTTTTGTGAAGTTCGTTTTTTTTAGTCAGGACTGTGTTAGATAGTTTTTTATTTACAAGCTATGAACCAAATCTGCAAAAGTTTCTATAATTGATCGATCGTCTTCTGTTGCATTTCCCACCACCACAATATCCGCACCGGCACGACAAGCATCTTTAACTTGTTGTTCTGTTCGTATGCCGCCACCAATAATTAAAGGAATGTTTATGTTTTTTTTCACGGTTGAGATCATCTCCGGAGAAATAGGTTGTTGAGCACCGCTTCCTCCATCCATGTAGATTAATTTTAATCCCAACATTTCTCCGGCGAGAGCAGTACACATGGCAATGTCCGGCTTGTTGGCAGGTATAGGATGCGTGTTGCTCATGTACAGTGCAGTGGTTGTTGTGCCACTTTCGATAAGCATATAGCCTGTTGCGATGACCTCAACTTTACTTTTTTTCAAGTAAGGAGCAGCAACAACTTGCGAGCCGATTAAAAATTCGGGGTTTCTTCCGGAGATTAAAGAAAGAAATAGAATTGCATCAGCCTCCGAACACAATTGCATCGTGCTGCCGGGAAACAATACGGCAGGAATTTCTGAATTTGCTTTAATAAGTTTGATAACTGCATCTAATTTTCCCTGAGTGATTAGGCTTCCGCCAATAAAAAATAAGTCAACAGACGATTTGTTTGAACGGTGAATTACGTCAAGGAGTTCAGTGTCGTTCAGCTTGTCAGGGTCAATCAGGACAGCAAATTGCTTCTCCCCATCCTGCATTTTTGCTCGTATGGAAGTATAAATACTCATCTAAATATTTTGCTACAAATTTACTATAACGAAGGTTTTGTAGACTTTGTTTGAATTAAGTTAACTAACAAATAGGTTTTAATTAGACAAAAGTAGTAAAAAAAGTGCTTGTTGTCCTCTTTAATTTTCAACATGTTGCAAATAGTTTTGCAACAAAATAGACTTTGTAGTGCGCTGAAAAATACATACTTTTGTCGCTCGTCAAGTTTTGTTAAGAATTAAAAATAGATAATATGACAGGAGATTATAAAATTGCCGACATCGCTTTGGCTGATTTCGGGCGAAAAGAAATAGAGATTGCCGAGAAAGAAATGCCCGGTTTAATGGCTGTTAGAAAAAAATTCGGAGCTGAGAAACCGTTGAAAGGCGTAAGAATTTCAGGGTCGTTGCACATGACAATTCAAACCGCTGTACTGATTGAAACTTTGGTTGAATTAGGTGCTGATGTGCGTTGGGCAAGTTGTAACATATTTTCGACTCAGGATCATGCTGCCGCTGCAATTGCTGCTGCCGGAGTGCCTGTATTTGCATGGAAAGGCGAAACCTTGGAAGAATATTGGTGGTGTACCAAACAAGCTCTCAGCTTTCCTGAAGGCAAGGGCCCTCAATTGATTGTTGATGATGGAGGTGATGCTACACTTTTGATTCATAAAGGCTATGCTGCTGAAAATGACGCTTCAATATTGGATGTCGAAAGTTCAAGTGAAGAGGAACAATGTATCTTGGATATTTTAAAATCTACTTTAGCCGAGGAGCCTCAAAAGTGGCACAATACCGTTAAGGAGTGGAAAGGCGTTTCCGAAGAAACAACAACAGGCGTACACCGTTTGTATCAAATGGAGGAAGCAGGCGAATTATTGGTTCCGGCAATCAATGTAAATGATTCGGTAACAAAATCGAAATTTGATAATCTGTACGGTTGTCGCGAATCTCTTGCCGATGGTATTAAGCGAGCTACTGACGTGATGATAGCAGGAAAAGTGGTTGTTGTTGCCGGTTATGGCGATGTGGGTAAAGGTTGTGCCCACTCAATGAGATCTTACGGTGCGCGTGTACTTGTAACAGAGATTGATCCTATTTGTGCTTTGCAGGCTGCAATGGAGGGTTTTCAGGTTACAACAATGGAAGAAGCTCTTTCTGAAGGTAATATATTTGTTACAACTACCGGAAACAAGGATGTTATTACATTGGAGCACATGCTCAATATGAAAGATGAGGCAATTGTTTGTAATATTGGTCATTTTGATAATGAAATTCAGGTTTCTAAACTTGATGCTCACGAAACAACAAAGAAGATTAATGTAAAACCTCAGGTTGATAAGTATGTGAAAGAAAACGGAGATGCTCTTTATATTCTGGCGGAGGGTCGTCTTGTAAACCTTGGTTGTGCAACCGGGCATCCTTCTTTTGTGATGAGCAACTCTTTCACCAATCAGACCTTGGCGCAAATTGATTTATGGAATAATAAGGATGTCTATAAAGTAGGAGTGTATCGTTTGTCGAAGCAGTTGGATGAAGAGGTGGCACGCTTGCATCTGGAACAAATTGGCGTTAAGCTTACGGAGTTGTCTGACGAACAAGCAGCTTATATTGGCGTGAAAAAGGAAGGTCCTTACAAGCCGGAACATTATCGCTACTAGATTTTGTTTCAATTTACAGGATTGATAAAAAAGAAAAGAGCTTGTCGGTGTATTTGTCGGCAAGCTCTTTTTGTATCGTGTTTAATTATTTTATCTCGCTGCCATTATTAACCTCTTTTTCGGGAGAAACGAAACACAGTTCACCGTCATAGTTTTCAGCCATTAAAATCATTCCTTGCGATTCTATACCTTTCAGTTTCTTTGGTTCAAGGTTTACTAAAATACTGACTTTCTTACCAATAATTTCTTCCGGTTTGTAGTATTCTGCAATACCTGAAACAACGGTACGTTTATCGATTCCCGTATCAACTTTTAGTTTTAATAATTTTTTAGTTTTCGCCACTTTCTCAGCTTCAACGATCGTTCCTGTTCGGATGTCCATGCCGGTAAATGCTTCAAAATTTATATTTTCTTTCGCCGGTTTGGCTTCTGCATTCTCAGCTTCGTTCGTTTTTTTTGTCTCTAAGAGTTTGTTTACTTGTGCTTCAATAGCAGCATCTTCTATTTTTTCAAAAAGAAAAGTAGCATCATTAATTACATGTCCTGCTTGTAGCAAGTCGGTAGCTCCTGCCTTGTTCCATTTCATTGTGTCAAGTTTCAACATTGCGGTTAATTTTTTCGCTGTAAATGGCAGAAAAGGCTCACTAACAATTGCCAAGTTAGCACAAATCTGTAAGGAAATGTTCATAATTGTCTGCACACGTTCTTTGTCGGTTTTTATTACTTTCCAAGGTTCATTATCCGTAAGGTACTTATTTCCTAAACGTGCCAGATTCATAAGTTTATTAATAGCTTCTCGGAATCGGTATTTCTCAATACTTTGGGCAATGGAACTTGGGAAAGCTTCTAACTCTTGGAGTGTTTTTTTGTCACCTTCGGTTAATGTTCCAAGCTTGGGAACTACCTTGTCGTAGTATTTATTTGTAAGCACAACGGTACGGTTTACAAAGTTTCCAAAAATTGCGAGCAGCTCATTGTTGTTTCTTGCCTGAAAATCTTTCCATGTGAAGTCATTGTCTTTACTCTCCGGAGCGTTTGCGGTAAGTACATAACGGAGGGTGTCTTGTTTTCCTTCAAAGTCACGAAGATATTCATGCAGCCATACCGCCCAATTTTTTGAAGTGGAAATTTTGTTGCTTTCAAGGTTAAGAAATTCATTTGCAGGAACATTTTCAGGAAGAACATACGAACCGTCGGCATGAAGCATCGCCGGAAAAACTATGCAATGAAACACGATGTTGTCTTTGCCGATAAAGTGTACGAGTTTGCTGTCTTTATCCTTCCAATAGCTTTCCCAATTTTTGTCGGAATCTTGACACCATTCCTTTGTTGCCGAGATATAGCCGATAGGCGCGTCAAACCACACATAAAGAACTTTTCCCTCTGCGCCTTCAACAGGGACTTTTACACCCCAGTTTAGGTCACGTGTAACTGCGCGCTCCTTCAATCCTTGATCCAGCCATGATTTTACTTGACCGTATACGTTTGGTTTCCAGTCATCTTTATGCCCTTTTAGAATCCAGTCGTCCAACCAAGTTTCGTATTTATTCAAAGGTAAATACCAATGTTTGGTTTCTTTCAGTACGGGAGCATTTCCGCTAAGTGCAGATTTCGGATCAATCAACTCTGTTGGGCTTAATGCCGAACCGCAACTTTCGCACTGATCGCCGTACGCTTTTTCATAGTTACAACTCGGACAAGTACCCGTAATGTATCGGTCTGCTAAGAATTGCTTGTTTTCCTCATCGTAATACTGTTCCGAAGTTTTTTCAATAAATTTTCCTTCGTTGTACAATTTCTTAAAAAAATCGGCAGCCGTAGCGTGGTGTACGGGAGAGGATGTTCTTGAATAAATATCGAATGAAATTCCTAATTCTTCAAAAGAATCTTTAATGATATTGTGATATTTGTCTACAATTTGCTGAGGATCAACATTTTCTTTTTTTGCTTTAATGGTGATTGGTACGCCATGCTCATCAGAACCTCCAATAAAAACAACATCTTTATTTGTTGATCGAAGGTATCGTGCATAAATATCCGCAGGAATATATACGCCCGCTAAGTGTCCGATATGAATAGGTCCGTTTGCGTAAGGCAATGCAGAAGTTATCGTATATCTTTTAAAATTCTTTTCCATGTCCAATGAATTTGTTATTTTTATGTTGAATAAGAGTCGCAAAGTTACGAATTTAAAGAAAGCTATAAAGATCATTTTCTTTAAACGAATGAAATGGTCGAAAGAAATTATATAAATGGAAATGTTGATGAAAAAGCCTCCATGTCTTGCGGTAGGGGATACGGTAGGTGTTTGCGCTCCGGCAGGAGTTGTAAGAGAGGAGAATATAAGAGCGTCATTAAAATATTTTGAACAATGGAAACTGAATGTTGAAATTGCGCCTCATACTTTTGATGGGCATTACATGTATGCAGCAAGTGATGCCAATCGTTTGGCAGACTTACAATTTTTTCTTGACAAGCCTTCTGTTAAAGCGATTTTTTGTGCTCGTGGAGGATATGGAAGCAACAGAATTGTTGATCGTTTGGATTTCACGAAGTTTCGAGACAATCCTTCTTGGTTGGTCGGTTTTAGTGATATAACCACCATCCACAATCACCTTCACAGTCATTTGAATGTGGCTTCTGTTCACGGAACAATGCCAAACAGCTTTTCGAGTGTTACGGACTGTTCCATGAAATCATTGGAAAAGGTTCTTTTCGATGGGAAAATAGCATACCACTTTCAGGGCTGTTCTCTTGATAGGGAGGGGGAGTCGCAGGCAATAATTTGTGGGGGAAACCTTGCGATACTTTGTTCGCATTTGGGTACGGACAACGATATTGATACGAATCAAAAAATATTGTTTATCGAAGATGTAGGTGAGAGTCATTATAAAATTGATCGTATGATTTTTCAGCTAAAGAAAGCGGGAAAGTTGGAAAATCTTGCGGGGCTTCTTGTCGGGGCGTTTTCGTCTATGGCAGATGAAAGCTCCCGATTTGGAAAAACCGTGAATGAAATCATTCTCGAAGCAACATCGGAATACAGTTATCCGGTTGCGTTTAACATCCCGGCAGGGCATATTGATAACAACCATTCTTTAATCTTGGGTGCTCGTTGTCGTATGTCTTGCAATACGAAAATTACAAACATAAGCATGGAATAGGAAAATGGCAGGTCATAATGAATTGGGTCAGGAAGGTGAAAAATTAGCCTTAGATCATTTAATAACAAAAGGGCATAAGCTCTTGGAAAAGAATTACTACTTGGGAAGAAATGAAATCGATTTGATTACTGAGGATAATGGAGTGATTGTATTTACGGAAGTGAAAGCGCGCAGCACAAATTTCTTTGGCAATCCTCAGGTTTTTGTTACTCGTGCGAAACAACAAACTATGATTCGCGTGGCAGATTATTATATGCGCAAATTCAAACCTGATGCGGAAGCTCGGTTCGATATTGTTTCCATCGTCAAGGTTCGCGGTCAAATACACCTCGAACATATTGAGGATGCGTTTTATTCATTCTAAAAATTACGAACCTCAAACTCAACATTTTCGAGGCTCGTAATTCATTGTTAAATGATCTTGTGTTCGCAGCGAAACAAAATTACATGGAATGGAAAATTAAAATAGGTTTATCAGAGTTGTAAACCACTCCTTTTGCCAAACTTGGTTTCAAAAGCCTGCTAAAGAAGTTTCTTTTATGCGTTGTGATGCTGATAATATCTATTTGATATTCATTTGAATATTTTATCATTCCTTCCACAATATTTTCGTTGAGGATAACATGAAATTTTGAATCCGCAACACCAAAAGTTTCTTTCACATAATTTGCCAATCCCCCGAGTTTTGCTTCGTCCCACTTGTTGGATGCTTTCTCCTCAATATGAACACAATGGAATTCAATGTCAAAAGGTTTCAATAAGGTGGTTAATCGCCCGAGAGAATTAAAGTCGGTATCCTCAAAGTCCGTAGCATACATCACCTTATGCAGGTCGTTCAAATTTCGGAATGTTGCCTCTTGAGGAATTGCAAATATTGGTACTTTCGATGATTCAATAAGATCGCGAGTAACACTTCCCATCAAAGCAGAAGAACCGTCACCCTTACCTTTGGTGCCCATGACCACTAAGGCGGGTTTAAAATCGTTGATTTCATCAATAATGGCATCGCTGGTGAGTCCGCCGATAATTTTTCCGGATATTTTCACCAAATATTTTTGCTCCTCGGCAAAACGCTTCATCGAAGCAATTGTCCTCTTCAAATCATAATTTGCATTGTCCATAGATTCGTTGATGTAACGATCTATGTTTAAATGAAAAGAGTACTGCTCGCTAAAGTTCGGAATGGTCGTCACCGGATTAAAGTAAATATGAACAAGTCGAACTTCGGCCTTTAATTTGTGTGCGAGAGCAATTGCCCATTTTCCGGCATTAATGCTATGATCGGAAAAATCAACAGGCACTAAGATTCTTCGCACAGACTTCATGCGCTCGATAATCTCGTCTTTTTGTTCGGAACTCTTTTTCATGATGCTTTTGATAATGCTCAAAGCGTCTTCTTTATCACGCTCGTTAATCATTACATTCACACCCGAACCGATGTTGGATTGTACTTGATTAAGGTTTGTTAAAAAACAATATATCCCTTCAGCTTCTAAACATGCTTGAATAAACAGTGCTCGTGAATAGGGAACACTTGCTATTTTGATAATATTTCTCATGATACCTCCTATCCTTGTATTAGTCTTAAAAATACAAAATTCTCGCACTTAAGTCAAGTGTGATTTATTAACAAAAAGATTCGTGGTAAAAGTGCACCGAAAAGCAATTGACAATATGTTTAAAATCAAGAGTTATTAACAAAAAATAAGAAAAGCAAGGGCGTGTTCGAAAAGCCGTTAAGCATTACAATTATAGTTTTTGTATCTTTGCGCCTCATTTATAATCATAATGGATATATACAGAGAGAATCCGGAAGGAAAAGAAAGTCCACGAAAGGAAAGAACTGAATTTGAACGCAAAGATTCTTACCGAAGTTCGGAGCGTGGAGAAAGGGGTGGTTTCGGAAAGCGGGAGTTTGACCGAAGAAATACGAGAGAAAGAAGTAGCTATTCACGTTCGGGAGATCGTCGAAACAACAGCGGTTACGAACGCCCGGGGAGAAATTATCATTCTTCTTATCGTCGTGATGACCACAGAGATGGAGGTCCTCAGCACTATCGTAGTAGGGATGGTGAGCATTCAGGAAGAAACAACTATTCCGAAAACAGGGACAACAGCCGAAACAATTACAGAAACAACGATGAAGGCAGAAGTCGGTCATACAACAGTGACCATGCAGATCGCCGAACCTACAGTCGAGATCGTCAGGACAGCAGATCCTACAATAGAGACTCAAGGGAGCGTCGTCCGTATCATCGCGACAATGATGAACGTCAACCGTATCGCAGAGAGAGCTCGGAGCGAAGGTCTTATCAGTACGATCGTAAATCGGAAGGACGCAGACCTCGCAACGACAACGGCTCGTCATACAATAGCGACAACCGCCGTTCTCCATACCGCAGAGAGGGAGAATCGTCCTACGGCAACAGACAAGATGGTAGAACTTCGTACCAAGGTCGATCGAACGATTTCCGAAAACGAAGACCAAGAATTAGTGATTCCCGTACACCTCAGCCGCCTCCGGCACCGGAGAAGGATTGGGTTCGATTGAATAAATTCCTTGCTGACGCGGGCGTTTGTTCACGAAGAGAAGCCGACAAGCTGATCGAAGCCGGTGTTGTGAAAATTAATGGTGAGGTTGTTACAATATTGGGTACGAGGGTTTTGAAAGGTGATAGAGTGCAATATGAAGGGCAGACACTTCAGCGTGAACGTCATCAGTATATTCTTTTGAATAAGCCAAAAGGATTTATTACAACAATGGACGATCCGCAAGGACGAAAGACTGTAATGTCTTTAATTGACGGGGCTGTTCGCGAGCGTGTTTATCCTGTTGGTCGTCTTGATAGAAACACCTCCGGCTTGTTGCTTTTTACAAATGACGGGGAATTGGCAAAAAAGCTTACGCACCCGAGATTTAATGTGAAAAAGGTGTACAACGTAGAGCTTGATAAGGCATTGACAAGTGCCGATATGCGTCAGGTTCTTGAAGGTTTTGAGCTTGAAGATGGCTTTATCAAAGCTGATGATATTGCTTTTTCGGCGCATGTTGACAGTAAAAGAAATGTAGGGATAGAACTGCATTCCGGAAGAAATAGAATTGTTAGAAGAATATTTGAACATCTAGGTTATGAGGTTGTAAAGCTTGATCGTGTTGTTTTCGGTCCTCTAACAAAGAAAGACCTTCCGCGAGGAAGTTATCGTAAACTGAGACATGATGAATTGAACATACTAAAGCATTTTGTAAAATAATTTTACGTGTTTATAGTTTTGTAACCAAGAAGGAAATAGGAGGGAGGTATTCAGCCTTGTGGCTTGATGTTTATCACGGAGACAATCCGATATTTATTGAATGCTGAACCTCGAAACAAGTTAAAATCAAAAGCTAAATATATGAAAAGAAGAATATTAAAAAAAGATCTTTGGAAAATTACTGATTCTTTGTTGGAACAGTGTTATGACTTATTGGTGATTTATCCAAATGCAGATCATGAAGCAGTTAATTCAATTGTTGAGGATACATTTGATGCATATAATGAACTTCTTGACAGGGCTAATAATCCTGACGGAAAAGATAATCCTAAACTGATCAAGCAGTATTATTCAAAATTGATCAATGATGCTCATAAGATATATCACGAATTGTTTAAACGTTGTGATGAAGCTTTCAAAGCTGCTGCAAAAGAATAACTAATAAAAAAAGGGCTGCTCATTGAGTAGCCCTTTGTGTTCTAATACATTTTAGGATTAACGCCCAAATCTTTCTTTATTTTTTCGGTGTCTATGTGCAGGTCTTCAATGTTGAAATAAGTGAGTGCAGTGGGAACAATCGAAGCAATGGGTTCATACACGATGGAGTTGGCTCGTGTCGTAGGGGCGAAAGCTTGGTTCTCCAACCCCGATTGTTTAATGATAAATAATACAACACTTATTAATACGGCAGCTTTCAGTGCACCAAAAATTGCTCCAATGCCTTTGTCGAGAAAGGATAGTGCTAATACATCAAACAGTCTTTCAATCGCTCTCCCTAACCAAACGATGAACATTACCGTTATTACAAAAGTAATCGATAAGGCTATGATATGGATATAATCGCCATATATTTCCAGTTTGTAAAAAACACTTTTTATCACCCAAGAAAAGTTAAGGGCTACATAAATACCAATAATCAAGCCCACTAATGTGCTAACTTCGATAATAAATCCTTTTCCAAATCCTCGCCATGCAAACCATACTATAGGCAAGGCTAATACAATATCAATCCAATTCATAATCTTTTCTTTAATCTTCGTGTAAGTTCGTTGTTAAAAACAAATTCGTTAAGTTCTTCATTGTCGGAGTGAAAGATGCCGTCTTTGTCTCCGGACCACCACAACTGCCCTTCATGAATATACGCAATCTTATCTCCAATTTTCATTACAGAGTTCATGTCGTGGGAATTAATGATGGTTGTCATGTTAAATTCTTTGGTTATTTCCGCAATCAGCTGATCAATCACAACAGAGGTTTGAGGATCTAAACCGGAGTTGGGTTCATCGCAGAACAGGTACTTCGGATTCAGGGCAATCGCACGAGCTATGGCAACTCTTTTAACCATACCACCACTCAGCTCTGAAGGCATAAGCTTTTCTGACCCTTTTAAGTTCACACGATCCAAGCAAAACTCTACCCGATTATGCATTTCTTTTTTTGTCATTGACGTATACATTCTCAGCGGAAACAAAACATTATCCATCACATTCATCGAATCGAACAATGCTCCTCCTTGAAACAGCATCCCAATTTCCTTACGGATATGTTTTTTTTGTTTTAAAGTCATTGAAGTGAACTCCCTGTCATTGAAAAGAATCTGACCGGAGTCAACTTCAAAAAGCCCGACTAGGCACTTCATCAAAACAGTTTTTCCGGATCCACTTTTTCCGATGGTGATATTGCACATTCCCGAATCGAAAGAAAAACTAAGACCTTTAAGTACTCGCTTATTGTTGAATGATTTAACGATGTTTTTTATTTCGATCATCTTAATAATTTAATAATAGTTGAGTTAAAATAAGGTTAAAAATGATAATTAGGATGGAACTGTGAACCACTGCAGAAGTGCTGCTTTTACCAACATCAACAGCACCGCCCGAAACAGTATAACCATGAAATCCGGAAATAGTTGTAATAATAAAAGCAAAACATATACACTTAATGTAGGCATAAGCAACATCAAAAGGCACAAACCACATTTGGATACCGTTTAGAAAGGCGGTTGGAGTTACCACATCACCAAAGACTGTTGACAACCACCCTCCGGTAATTCCAAGGAATATGCTAACGGTAATAAGAATAGGAAAAAAAATCATTGCGGCGAAGACTTTAGGAGCAATTAAGAAACTTGCCGGATTAATACCCATTATCTGTAAGGCATCTATCTGGTCTGTTACACGCATCGTTCCTATTTCCGAAGCAATTCTTGAACCGATCTTTCCTGCCAGAATAAGACAAATCAACGTTGGAGAAAATTCTAAAATTAATGATTGTCTGGTTCCGTAACCAATTAAATAATCTGGAAATAAAGGATTGTCCGTTTGTGCAGCACCTTGAATTGCCAACACCGCACCCATGAACAATGAAATAAAGGCAACAATCCCCACCGATTGTACACCAAGTTGCTCAATCTCAATCAATACCTGATGTCTGAAAATTTTACTTTTCTCAGGTTTCCGGAAGACTTGCGTCATCAATAAAAAATAGCTTCCGGCTTGTCTAAAAAAATCACCCATAAAAAAATGTTTCAGCTAAATTAAACATATTCTTCCAGTATGAAAGCTTAATTTTTTATTAAATCCCAAAAGCTTCCTGTCCGAATACACAATACAATCAATTATTTTTGCGTTCTGCAACAAACGAACAAATGCTACAATGAACAGTATCAGTGGGAAAATTATTTTTATAATCGTATTTGTTTGCAGTTTATTCTTGTTTGGATGCGCAAGCTCCAAGCATAATAAAACTTTTAGAAAAGCACGTAAGCAATACAAAAAGTTTAGATCCTATGATTGTGGGTGTATGAACTTGATCGAAAACAAATCATTTGAAGTGAAGATATATGGAGAAAAAGTATAAGGCTATTTTGAAAGAATATTTTCCTGAAAAAAGCGTTGACCCTGTTTATCAACAAATCATGTCCTACAATGTTCGCTTGCGCATCACTCGCAAACGGAAAACAAAGTTGGGTGATTACCGACCTCCGATTCGTCATCCGTTTCATCAAATAAGCATTAACCACGACCTGAATCCGTATTCTTTCTTGATTACTTTCGTTCATGAACTTGCACACCTTGTGACGTGGGAGCGGTACAAGAACTCTGTTCAACCTCACGGCGAAGAATGGTCTGCCAACTATCAAAAGCTCATGCATCCTTACATTGACATGAATGTTTTTCCCGATGATGTCAAAGAAGCCTTAATAAAACATCTGAAATCAGGAAGAGCCAGCAGCTCCGGCGATTTTGACCTGAAAATCGTTTTAAATCGTTATGACTCCCATAGCAGCGAAAGGGTTGTTGCGGATTTGATTGGGAATGAAGTGTTTCAAACCTTAGACGGAAGACGTTTTCGTGTTATTAAGAAACTTAGAAAACGTTATGAATGTGAATGTTTGGACAATGGAAAAAAATACTTGGTGCAACCGAAGACACCTATTTTGTAAGTTTCACAACTCGTTCGGAACTTTTTCTGTGTATGTTTTTTTAGGAAAAAAAAGAAAGTAAAGCTTGAAAAAACAAGCAGTCAAGATCAATTTCACAATCCTAAAGTTTATTTTCAATGAGTCTTTGTCTAGATTTAAAATATCGTGTATATTTGTTAATCAGAGTTTGTGAATAGACACTAATTACTGGTGAAAAAAGTATAAGTATTATGAATCAAAATAACTATTGCATAATAATGGCCGGGGGCGTAGGTGCTCGTTTTTGGCCTATGAGTCGTACCTCAAACCCAAAGCAATTTATTGACATCTTGGGAACAGGACAAACATTAATTCAGCAGACTTTTAGTCGATTTGAGCGTGTTTGTGCAAGTGAAAACATATTAATCGTTACCAACGAAAGGTACAAAGCATTGATCAAAGAGCAAATTCCGTCCATCAAGGATGAGCAAATTCTTTGTGAACCTGCGCGCAGAAATACTGCACCGGCAGTAGCATACGCCGCATACAAGATCAAAGCGAAAAATGAAAATGCCAATTTGATTGTAGCTCCATCCGATCACATTATCCTGAAAGAAGATGCGTTTATAGACACTATCGAAAGGGGTTTGAAGATTACAGCGTCAAATGATTGTTTGCTTACGCTGGGGATTACACCAAGTCGACCTGACACCGGATATGGTTATATTCAGTATAAGGACGAAGTGATTGACGAAAGTGAAGCAGCATTGAAAAAAGTGAAAACGTTCACCGAAAAGCCAAAGCTCGAAATGGCGAAGCAATTCATTGAGAGTGGCGATTTTCTTTGGAATGCAGGAATCTTTGTGTGGTCGCTAAAAAGCATTATCAACGCATTTGAACAACACCTCCCTGAGGTTGCTTCCATTTTTAATGATGGTCTTGATGCCTACTATACCGAAAAAGAACAGGAATACATCAATAAATCCTATGCCATTTGTAAAAATATTTCTATTGACTACGGCATTATGGAAAATGCCGACAATGTGTTTACATTAAAATCAGAGTTTGGCTGGAGCGACTTAGGAACATGGGGATCTTTGTACGACATCAGAACAAAAAATGAAGAGGGCAATGCTATTGTGGGGAAAAATGTTAGAACCTACAATTCTAAAAATTGTATCATCAATATGCCTAAGGATAAGCTTGTTGTTGTTCAAGGATTGGATGATTATATTGTTGTTGAAGATGAAGGAATCTTGTTAATTTGTAAGAAAGAGGACGAACAGCAAATACGTCAATTTGTTAATGATATTCAAGTTGATAAAGGAGACAAATACGTTTAAAAATAAATCAATTTTAATAATAATAAAAGGATAAACAAATGAAAAAGACCCTGTTACTACTGTTGACAGTAGTTTTGAGCCTGAACTTTGCTGCAAAAGCTGATGAAGGGATGTGGCTTCCGTTATTCATCGACAGACTGAATTATGAAGACATGGAAAAGATGGGATTAAACCTGACTGCTGAGGAAATTTACAGCATCAACCATTCAAGTCTTAAAGATGCAATTATTGTTTTTGGTCGTGGATGTACGGGTGAAATAATTTCTGATCAAGGTTTGGTATTGACGAACCACCATTGTGGTTTTGGTCAAATCCAAGCGCATTCAACAGTGAAGCATGATTATCTTCAAGATGGATTTTGGGCTTACAGCAAGGAAGAAGAACTTCCAAATCCGGGCTTAACTGCGAAATTCTTAATTAGAATTGAAGATGTTAGTGCTCAGGTATTGGCAAAGCTAAACGATGAAATGACACTTGAAGAGCGTGCAAAAGCAATTGATGAAGTGTCTAAAAGTATTGTTGACAAGGCTGTTGAAGGAACACATTATGATGCGAGAGTGAAAGATTTTTTTGCAGGTAATGAGTTTTACTTGTTTGTGTATGAGACTTACACCGACGTTCGTCTTGTAGGTGCTCCTCCATCATCAATTGGTAAATTTGGTGCGGATACCGATAACTGGATGTGGCCTCGTCACACCGGAGACTTTTCAATGTTCAGAATTTATTCCGGACCTGATGGTAAGCCGGCTGAATATTCAGAAGAAAATATTCCGCTTGTACCGCGTCACTCATTGCCGATTAACATTGCCGGAGTTGAAAAAGGCGACTTTGCAATGATTATGGGTAACCCGGGAAGTACTGACCGTTATTTAACATCTTTCGGAGTTGACCAAGCTATTGAAACTTACAACCCTGCATTTGTTAAAATTCGTGCAGAAAAACTACGCATTATGCGTGAAGATATGGAAGCTGATGATAAGGTTAGAATTCAGTATGCTTCTAAGTATGCACGTACTGCGAACTATTGGAAGTATTTCATTGGTCAAACAAAAGGACTTAAAAACTTGGATGTTGCCAATAAGAAAAGAGCAATTGAAAGTGAATTGCAAGCTTGGATAGCTCAGGATGCGGAGCGAAAAGCTAAATATGGTACTGTTATTTCCGATATTGAGGAAAGCTACAAATTGAAAGCAAAAACACTGTTGCCAAACTTGTATTTCGGAGAAGCAATTTATGGTGGAAGTGAAATATTGAAATTTGCCTATATGTTTAGCGGTTTGGAAAAAGCAGCCGGTGATCAAGAAAAAACAGCACAAATTCTTAGTAAATTGGAAGCTGTTTCAACAGCACACTTTAAAGATTACAATATGCCAACCGATCGAAATATGCTAGCATCTATGTTTGAAATGTTCTACAATGACATCCCTAAAGATCAGCATCCACAAGTTTTGACGGATATTTATAAAAAATACAAAGGTGATTTTAAAGCATTTGCCGATAAAGTTTTTGAAAAGTCATTATTTGTAAGTCCTGAAAAAGTGAATGATTTTATGGCGAATGTGAATCTTAAAAAATTGAAGAAAGATCCTGCATACAAGCTGATGGGTGATTTTATGTCATATTACCGTGAAATGGCTAAAGAATCGCAAGCTTATGCTGAGGTTTTTACTCCTGCTAACAGAAAGTTTGTGGCTGCACTTCGTGAAATGAACCCTGATAAAAAGTATTACCCTGATGCAAACTTTACATTGCGTTTGACTTACGGTCAGGTGTTGGATTACTATCCTGCTGATGCCGTTCATTTTAATTATTACACAACTATGGACGGAATTATGGAGAAAGAAGATCCTAATAATTATGAATTTGTGGTTCCTGCAAAACTGAAGATGTTATACAAGTATAAGGACTTTGGAAGATATGGTGAAGGCGACAAAATGAAGGTTTGTTTCCTTACAAACCACGATATTACAGGTGGAAACTCAGGTTCTCCGGTAATTAATGCCGATGGTCATTTGATTGGTCTTGCGTTTGACGGCAACTGGGAAGCTATGAGTGGTGATATTGCTTTTGAGCCGGAATTGCAGCGTACAATTAATGTGGATGCTCGTTATTTATTATTTATCATTGATAAGTTTGCCGGTGCAACAAACCTTATTGAAGAGATGAACATTATCTCTGAACGTCCAAAGAAATAAGCAATCTTTTTTATTTCTAACAAAAACAGGCTATTGTTTTCGGTAGCCTGTTTTTTGTTTCAAATGTGAAATTGAGAATCATTTTGGGGTATCGTAAGTTTTATTTATTCTCTTCCCCACTTATTGCAAACCTGATTGGCAAGATAAACTGAACATTCACATTCTTGCCTCTTTGTTGTCCGGGCTTCCACTTTGGCATCATTTTAACCACTCGAAGAGCTTCAGCATCACATTCTTTATCAAAACCTCTTGCTATTTTTGCATCACTAATTGATCCATCTTTCTTAACTATAAAAGAGATGTAAACATTTCCTTCAAGCCCCGCTTTTTTTGCTTTTTCGGGATACTTGATATTATCCGCAATAAATTTGATCTGGGCTTTAGTGCCACCCGGAAATTCAGGAGCTTTCTCTACGACCATAAATACGGGTTCTTCTGTTTTTTGTTGTTTGTCGGCACTACTCTTAACTTCCGATGCTTTCTTTTTTGTAATGTTTTTTACATCTTGAGCTAAGCTAATGTTGTTTATTCCTGAAATTAGGAATAGAGCAATGAGAAATGCAGGAATTACAGCGAGCATTTTGATTTTTGCTTTTCTTTCAGTTTTTTCTTTTGTCATCATAATAATTCTGTTTTTAAGTTTATATGAACTAAATGTATTTGTGATTTCTCCCGAAATATCAAAACCTGTTACTTGAGAGAAAATTAATTTGTGATAATTCTCTACGGAAACTCCTCTTTGTAAGACTGCTTCGTCAGCAAGAAATTCATGAATGGTTTTCAAAGAACTTTTACACATCCAAATAATTGGGTTGAACCACAGCAATGCACTGCTTATTTCCATCAGTATTATGTCAAAGGAGTGGTGTTGACGGACATGTGTCAACTCATGGTCAATGATTTGTTTTGATAACTTGTCGTTCATCAATTGCTTGTTGATGTATATGGTGTTCATAAAAGAAAAAGTTTGTAAGTTGTCGGTGAGCATGAAGCGAATACCATCAATGCTTACGCTTTCTGACTGTGAACGAATCTTGTAAATTGCGAATAGGCGTGCAAAAAATCGTATCAGAGTCAAACTTACGCCTATTAGATATATGATAGCCAATCCATCACTTAATGTGAACTTAAAGCTCGTTTCGGCATTTGTGTAGATCGAAATGGGCTGCAAATTAATTGTGTAGAGGCTTTCGGGACTTTCGTTAAAGCTTGGGATACCAATTATTGGGATGCTGAATGCCGTAATAATTGAAAATAGCAGATACCAACGATTCCAGACGAACCATGTTTCTTTCCTGAACAAGAACGCATAGACCGAATAAAATATGATCAATGTTCCCGAACTTTGAAGTAAATATTTGAATAATTCTTCCATGGTTTTTTATTGTTTGCGTTTCTTTTCAATTTCCTGATCCATCAGTTTTTTGATTTCTTCCATTTCGCTGAGTGATAAGTTGTCTTCCTCGGAGAAGGCAGAAACCAACTGCTTGAATGAGCCGCTAAAATACCTTCCTAAGAAACCTTTGAAGAATTGTTTTCGGTATTCTTCACGTGTAATTAGCGGGTAATATTGATGCGACTTGCCGTAAGCTTTGTGCCCTACAAAACCTTTCTTTTCCAGAATGCGAATGATGGTAGAGACTGTATTGTATGCCGGTTTGGGCGGTACCAGTTTTTCTATAATGTCGTTTACGAAAGCTTTTTCGAGCGTCCATAGTACTTGCATAATTTGTTCTTCTGCTTTTGTAAGTTCTTTCATGTGTTAAATTGTTTGTAACAAAACCGGAAGCAAGCAATGGGTGGAATTTTAATCGTTCCACTGTGTGTCTTAACTTTTCAGGCATTGTTTGTTTTAGTCTTAAATGGAATTGTCAAAAAAATGACCTCTTTGCAAATATAAAACTAAATACTTAGTTAAACAACTAAATTGTTAGTTTTTGGGTGTTTTTAGTTGTGTTTTGTATGTAAAGTATTGATTATCTTATATAAAAGAGGCTACATTTTAGCAAAAGTAAGTTTGCTGAAGTGTAGCCTCGTCTTAGGTGAGCATGGCGAAAAGGTCTTGTGTTTTAGGCAAGCTTTCCGCAAATCACGATTTTATGGGTAAGCATTACTTGTTGCTGATAGAAATTTTTGTCGTAAAAATATTTTTGTTATTTGATAAAACAACAAGGTAAATACCCGGAGCAAGTGTTTTTTTAATTTGTATTTGTTTTTTAATCAATGAGCTGCGATAAGTCAGTTTCCCTTGACTGTCGTATATTTTTAGTTCGGAAAACTGTTCGAAGTTGTTGCAGAACAGTGTGTTATTGTTGTAATAAACATTAGCTGTATTTGATGTTTTGTTTTCATCTATGCTCAAAGGTTCTTTAAAATGTAGTCGGAAGCGGTATTCCGAATCATTATCTTGTGCATCAAAAGATATTCTTACTGTATCCGAACTTAAATCGTGGAATTGCTGTAATTTTATGTCTTCGAGTTGCAGACTGTGTTCTGAAAAATTTGGACTTCCGATAATGTTCAGTTCATGTGTTCCGTTATGTGGGCATTTTGTAAATAGGTCGATGCTAAACGATTCGATATAGTTAATATAATTCGTACTGAACAAGTCGTTGTTCATTGATAGGGCGAGTTGTGGGGCAGTTTCTGCTCCAAATAGTTTGTAAGAATCGTGTTTAATGTCGTAACCGATATTTGCGCTGTCCTGTATGCCGAAGGTGCATAGGTCGTAGTAGTCGTCTTGATTGTTTGATAGTCTGATTTTCAATTGTTCAAACATCCATTTGTAGTTATTGACATCTTCGTGTTTTTGCATTTTTTTCGGAATGGTAATGCTGTTAACACTTTCACTTACATGAACAAAGAAAGCGTTTGTAGCAGGGATGTATTCACCGGAGGAAATATCCAAATAGTTTCCCGACTTCTCATTCCATATTTTTGCAACGCCACTGATGTTGTTAATATCCCACCCGGCGTAGCTCCATTTTATAGCTGAGCAGAATGGATTTCCGAGCAAATGCCAGCCGTTACCTTCGTCAGGATTAAGGCTTAAATTATTGAAAACAACGTCTTCGCTTATGGCATATCCTTTGAACAAATAGTTTCCTGTTGCTGTCATGGCGGCAAAGTAGCCTTTACCATTTTCAAAACGGTCGAAGTGCCCTTGTTTGTAATTTTGCCAAGTATTGGAGGCTTCGTCAAATTGATAAAGATCATTATCTGTGTGTATTTCCGTGTCGAAGTCCGAATTTGCAATCGGCATTTCCGAAACGGGGGCAGATATCATGTGCCATCCATTGTTATTGTCGGTATACCCTTCAATGTATCTGTAGAACTGGAGCGTGCTGTTGCACGAACCTCCGAACATTAAAGATCCGTTTCCGTTCTCATCGGATTCGATAATTAGTTGGTAATCGTTGTTGGCGTTGTAATCCCCTGTGAGTGATAATGTTCTTAACGGTGGGATGTACACCAAAGCATTGTCCAAGATTAGCATGTCGCAGGCGCTGCTTTCATTGCTTATTTGGGGATCAAAGTTACCATCATTGATAAGGGCATGTGTTGTTGAGTTAGGTATTTGATTATCCTTCCAGTTGGCTGCATTTTCCCAGTTTGAGTCGTTGTTTCCCATCCATTGACATAGATGAAGGTGTCCCGAAGTTTCATTGGCACTTTCTATTGCTTGTAAAATCCAATTGTTGGCGTTAAGAGTGTCTGCGGGAATATTTACAATAACTTTTCTTATGGAAGAAGCATTCTCAAAATTTCCGTGAGAACGAGCGTCGTCAAGTAACAATGTGTCGAAATATAAACCGGCACCGTCAGCTCCTGAACTGCTTGATCCGTTCCAGTAGGAGTTGGAATTGCTCCATGCGTCATCAGCAAAATCCGGAGTAAAGGATGTGTTTTCGGTATCGCCGCAAGACATTGAGCTTTTGGCGGCAATGTTTCCGCTCAAATCCCATGAAAACCTTTCTGATCCGTTCCCAAAGGCTTTAACCTTAAAACCTTCGAGAGAAACCTCAGAGCTTTCAAGATTCGTGATTTCGATGAAGCGATCTGTGCTAAAGTTGTCTTCGGGGTCGCACAACTCTGAGAGAATAATGCGAGGGTATATATAGTATTGTTCAACATTACTCTCGGAAGTAGTCCCCAGATTGTCTGTTGCAGTAATTTTATAGAAAATATATTGAGAGTGGGCTTGGGCAGGGATTGCCTGAGAGCCTTCGTAGTTATTCCCTTCACTATTAATCATTTGTATTGAGTTTGAAAGATTGTTGCCGTCATAGCCCCAAAGTATTTGTGCCGAGTTGATTTGTCCGTCACTATCTTGGATAGTTGCACTAATCGTCGTTCCTGATACTGAGAAGTTTTTGTCAGGTTCGTAATCAATGTTTGAGATGGCAGGAGGGTGATTTCCTACAAAAGTACCCGTTACGCGAATGTTATCGAACAATATTTTTTCTGTTCCGGCATTGTTTTTTGCTTTTACAATGATTTTTAGTTGGTTGCCTTCGAGTTTGTCAACTGAATGTGTGGTGTCTGAAAAATCGTTATTGCTTTCGCCAAATAGTGTTTCCGGTTCATTGTCTATTTTGAAATACGATTTAATATAATCGGAGGCTTCAAGGTCGCCATTTCTCCAAACATCAAGCGTGATTTTCACATTTTGATAATCGGTAATTGTAATTGTTTCAGAAATCCAAATGCATTCACCGTCAGTGTCTCGTGCGGTGAAGTAATCATTTTTGACTTTGAAGTAATCTGAAGATGCTGAAAGGTCGGCTGCGCTAATGTCAACGGACCATTTTGTTATTCCGGAGAGGTCAACTTGGTTGTTTGGTCCAAATGCACCTTTGTTGTTTTGATCAGTAAAAGTTTCTGTCCAAATGTTCTCTTGTGAATAGCTGAAAATGCTGAATAGTAAGCATGTTAAAGTAAAAGTGAAATTTTTCATTGCTTAGGGGTGTCTGGTTCTTTCTCGTGGCTGCGATGCATACGTACATATTTGTAGGAACCATAAATCAGTGCCATACTGATAAGGAAGAGGCTTTCATGTGTTAGTGGAGCTCCTCCACCATTGCGATGATCATTGTTACTCCCGTGATTGTTTCCCGGTGGCGGTGGTGGAGATGGTCCGTCCGGACTTGCATAGAGTGCTTGCGGCGATGCAAGACTAAAGATAAATAGTGCTACTAAAACGCACAAACTGTTTATTGATTTCATTATATTTATATTTTATAAAATTAATAATTGTTACCAAATATACAATAAAAATAATGTATATGCAATTATTATCAATATTTAGTTTGTTGTTGGTTTTTTAATCTATTGAAAAATAGTCGTTTAGGGTGTGTTTTTTGGAGGTGTTTTTTAGTTAGTATTCCTGTTTTGTGTTATCTGAAAAGGGTAGGGCTGTTTCGAAGCATTGATTTTTATTTAAAAAAAAAGACCGCTCGGCGTGTGGAGCAGTCTTTTATACTGTGCGGGTCGGCTAGTGATGATGTCCACCGGGACCGTGAACATGTCCGTGGTCAATTTCTTCTTTATTTGCTTCACGAACACCTGCGACTTCAACCTCGAAATGCAAGTTCTGACCTGCCAAAGGGTGGTTTCCGTCAATTGTGATTTGATCGCCTTCAACTTTCACGACAGAAATCAATACCGGATGTCCATTGCTTTCGGCATGAAACTGCATTCCTGCCTGAACATCTTGACCTCCAAACATCTCACGACTTACCTCTTGAACCAACTCTTCATTTCTATTACCATATCCTTTTTCAGGACTAACTGTAGAATTAATCGTACTTCCTTTTTCTTTGCCTTCCAATGCTTCTTCCAGCCCCGGTACTATTTGACTGTGTCCATGAAGATATAACATTGGATCATGACCAACGTTTGAATCAATAACTTCACCTTGATCATTCTTTAAGGTGTAGAACATTTCCACAACCTTATTTTTACCTATTTTCATATTTCCTTTATTAATTAGTATATGTCCGTAAACTCGGAGAGCTGCAAAGATACATCAATTTGCTGACAAGCTTTTATCTGTGAATAATATGCTTCCGAAAGTAGGAAACAAATTTTATCAAGGCTTGTTATAAAAGCACATTAATACTGAAATAGAATGAATTTTGATAATACAATTAAATCTCCTTGCAGGGATGTGTGTAAATATGATGATAACAATATATGTATCGGTTGTTACAGAAGCTCTGATGAGATTAGCAAGTGGTGGAAGTTTTCTAATGACGAGAAAATAGAAGTCCTTGAAAAAATACGCAAACGTAAATTAAACAATTCCGGCGATTATTACGGTCATTTCTAGTCAGAAATCGGCAAGCTGTTTTATTAATCGTTGAGGTAACGATAGGGGGTGAACCTATTTTTTCTTCTTAAAAATAGAGCGAATAAAATCATAAATGTTCTTTTTCTTTTTTTCACCCGCGACAGTTTGGTCACCATCTCTCGGTTTAAGAATGTCTTGTGCTCCATCAACAATATCCTCGAAAATACTTTCGATGCCTTTGTTATCTTTATAGTGGGGCTTGTTCAGTCGGGCAAGCACCAGTGGGTCTAGTATTTCAAAACGACTGTTTGATATGGCTGTAAATTTTCTGTCTCTGTTAATCTTTTGTGTATATCGAGCATAGATGGGCAGTGCCATGTGTGCACCCTGACCAAGGCTCAAAGATCTAAACCGAACTGAAGGATCTTCGCCCCCTACCCAAACTCCTGTTACCAATTTAGGGTTGTAGCCAATATACCAACCGTCAGCTTGCGACTGTGTTGTTCCCGTTTTTCCGGCTAAGTCTCCTTCAATACCGTATATCGTGCGCAAACTTTTTGCTGTTCCCGTTTTAGTGACGGATTGCAGCATCCGGTTGATAATTTTCACATCTAGCGGATTGTTTATGACTGTGTGAGGTTTTTTTGGATGAAATTCCTGAATCACATTTCCATTATTATCTTCAATCTTTGAAAGGTAATAGGGCTCTACACTTTTCCCTCCGTTTGCCAGTACGCCGTAAGCCTTAACCATGTCGAACAGCGATATGTCCGCTGTTCCCAAGGCTGTTGATGGGTAGTTTTGAATATCGGAATTGATACCCATTCGATGTGCCAAATTTACAGTGTTACTAATTCCGGCTTCCATTATCATATCAACGGCAATGGTGTTTACAGATTCGGCTAAGGCACCTTCCATAGTGTAATAGCCGCCATATTTGTTTTCAGAATTAGCCGGAGACCAGTTGTCGTAATCCTCATAAACTTTTCGTTCATTGCTGTAGTACTTGTAAGGGCTTATACCTTGTTCTAAGGCTGATAAATAAACAATTGGTTTGAATACCGAACCTGTTTGTCTTTTTGATAAAACATGATCGTATTTAAAATAGCGATGATCTATACCGCCTACCCAAGCTTTTACGGCTCCATTTTGTGGGTTGATGGAAAGAATTCCGGCATTCAAATGACGTAAATAATAAATTACCGAATCAAGCGGACTTATATGAACGTTTTTTTGACCTTTTTTCCAATCAAAAATTTTCATGGGAATTTCTTCGGCAAAAACTGCTTTTATTTCTGCATCGGATTTGCCTGCCCGCTTTAGTGTACGATATCGCTCCGATCGTTGAACAGCCAGCTCAAGAGGTTTTTCATTTCTGCCCCACGGATCACGGTTTTTCCAATGACGCTCAAACACCTCCTGAAGGTAAGTCATATGCTTTTTCATGGCATCTTCCGCATACTTCTGAAGTCGAGAATCTATTGTTGTGTATATTTTCAATCCATCTTCATAAATATTCCAGTCCTCCCCATTTTCTTTTGGATGACTTTTTAAATAGGACTTCACTTCTTGCCGAATAATTTCTCGAAGGTAAGCAGCAGTACCCTCACTTTGTGATAAGCGGTGATATTCTAAGCCCAAACTTTTGTTCATGTATACCTTTAATTTTTCTTCACTTAAATAGCCGTTGTCAGCCATTCTTCGGAGTACAATGTTTCGGCGTTGCAATGATCGCTCGGGAAATAATCTGGGATTGTAGTTTGTGTTCGCTTTTAGCATTCCTATCAAAACGGCTGCTTCCTGTATTTCCAAGTTTTTTGCATGTTTATTGAAAAATCGTTTTGCACCTTCTTCAATCCCATAAGTATCTTCGCCAAAAGGAACAGTGTTTAAATAAAGGTTTAATATTTCTTCTTTCGTGTAAATAGATTCAAGCCGAGTAGCAATGATTGCCTCTCGGATTTTAGCTACAGGAATTGAGAAAATGCCAAAATTTTGTCGAGGGTAAATGTTTTTGGCAACCTGCTGACTGATTGTTGAGCCTCCTCCTGAACTTCGATCGCCGAGTAATATGGTTTTAAACAAAACACGCGCAAGGCTTCGCTGATCCACCCCATGATGTTCATAAAACCGAGAATCTTCTGTTGCAATTAAAGCATTCACAACACAATCCGGAATCTCATCCATAGAGATGTTTGTGCGATTTTTTATAAAAACTCTGCCAAGAATCTTCCCGTCTGATGAATAAATTTCACTTGCTGTAGCCATTTCTATTTGTTTCAGACGTTCCTTAGTAGGAATTTCAGCCCAAAGCCCGATGTAAACACTTGAAAAAAACAATCCTGCAAAAAGAACACCAATTATCAGCAACAAAATGGAATATTTGAAGAAAAAGAGTTTTTTATTCTTTTTCACGTTTTTTTTCTTTCGTTTTCTGCTTGTTCTTTTCATTTGTTTCAAATTTTCTAACCAAATCCTAGGGGACAGAACTTAATTATCCGATTATTGTATTCAAACTATTACAATAACTCTATTTTCCGAAAAATAGTTTAACTTCAAAAATTAATTTCAAGTCTAGATGAAACCATCAAGAACGTAGATAGGGATGGAGCGGCATTACTGTTTTTTTTATCAAGAATTTGGCGAGGATTAATAATGGAGTTGTTGGGTTGGTAAGTTTGTGTTGTACAGGGTTTTGTGTGTTTTTTTTTGATTCGATAGGGCAGGGGAAATAATTCCCCTACCTGCTCGGTTTTATCATGTACTAAAAAGCTCTATATAGACATAATGTCTTTTTCTTTGAGCGTCAACAATTCATCTACTTTTTTAGAATATTCGTTTGTGAGGTCTTGAATTTTTCCTTCAAGCGTTTTAATTTCGTCTTCAGACACGCCTTCATCCTTCAGTCCTTTTGCGAAGTCCATCGCACTTTTACGAACATTGCGAATACCAACCTTTGCGTTTTCAGCTTCGGCTTTAGCTTGTTTAACAAGGTCACGTCTTCGTTCTTCGGTGAGTGGCGGCACTGCTACTCGAATAATTTCACCATTGTTTTGAGGATTGAATCCGAGGTTTCCATTCAAAATAGCTTTTTCAATTACAGGAAGCATACTTTTTTCCCACGGTTGAACAGTGATTTGACGTGCATCAGGTGTGTTGATATTTGCAACTTGACTAAGAGGTGTCATTGTTCCATAATAGTCAACCATAACACTGTCTAGCATGGATGGTGTCGCTTTACCGGCTCTAATATGTAAAAACTCTTTATCAAGGTGATGAATGGTTTTTTCCATACCTTCTTTTGCTTCGGCAAGACACATTTGAGATTCTTCAGTCATATTTTAAGTTTTTAGTATTTCTAATAAATGTATTTTAATCTTGATTATTTATTTCGTTGCTAACAATTGTACCAATATTTTCACCTTCGATGACTTTTAATAAATTTCCTCGAACGTTCATATCAAAAACATACATCGGCATATTATTTTCTTTGCATAAAGTAAAAGCTGTAAGATCCATAATTTTTAAACCTCTTTCATAAGCTTCATTATAGCTGATGCTTGTAAATTTTTTCGCTGATGGGTCTTTTTCGGGGTCAGCCGTGTAGATTCCGTCAATTCGCGTTCCTTTAAGAATGATGTCTGCCTTAATTTCAATAGCTCTCAGTGAAGAGGCTGTATCTGTTGTGAAATAAGGATTTCCTGTTCCTCCGCTAATGATTACGACATGACCATCTTCCAAATACTCTATTGCCTTTTTTCGACTCATAGGTTCGGCAATCGAGTCAATTGCCAACCCACCGAGCAACTTTGTTTTTATTCCACTATTCTCAATAGCTCCTTGTATTGCCATGGAATTGATTGTTGTTGCCATCATGCCCATGTAGTCACCCTGAACCCTGTCCATTCCTTCGGAAGCACCTTTGAGCCCTCGGAAAATATTACCTCCTCCGATCACAATTCCTACTTGACAGCCTTTCTCAACGATAGTCTTAATTTCGTCTGCATAATCCTTTAATCGCTTTGGATCTATGCCATATTGTTGATCGCCCATAAGGGCTTCACCACTTAATTTAAGTAAAATTCTTTTATACTTCATCTGTGTAAAATTTTGTAAACAAACCGGAAACGGGGAATGACCCTTTTCATCCGCCGGAATTTCTCAATAGTTGTCTCAGACATTGCCTGTTATTGGGCTCTTGTTTGCGAAAATTCCGAATCACAAAGATCATAAAAAAAGGGTCATAAAAAAAGCCGAATTAATTTACCTTATATTGGTTTGTGCCATTAGTTATAAAGGAAATTTGTAACTCTTATGGTCAAGATTTGTTTTTTCAAATATTACCATAATGTTTGTGTTTTGTCCTTCATTGATAGAATTTATTCCCGTGATTTCATACTTTACATCCGGAGTCAATGCAAGAATTTGTTCTGTATCGTTAATGAAAAATTTAAGATCAGGTTCTTCATAAAGGTTTATCCAAACAGGTATTTTTGATGGTGGAGAAACATAAATCTTCCAAACAGCAGAATCCTCAAACTGAATAGTTGTGCTAAGTTCTCGGTATGGTTGTAAATCCATTTTTATGTTGAAAGTATCCGGTGGGTTAACAATTTCTTCATAAACGGAATAAACCGTGTAGTCAGCATCTTGAAGCTCGTGTTTAAAGCACGATTGGGCGATAAATACAATAGCTACAAGCCCTACGAGTAAAACTTTATTTTTCATATTAGATGTTTTAAGTTTGTGATTGAATAATCATTTTTCTTTTCCTGTGATAAAGATATAAAAAAACCACTTTTGGCTGCGTCCAAAAGTGGGTTATATTTTATTGCTCTGGAAAATTAAGCCTGAATTGCGCCTTTTTTGCCGTGGCAATGTTTATATTTTTTGCCGCTACCGCAAGGACAAGGCTCATTCCTGCCGACTTTCTTTTCGACTTTAACAGGTTGTGGCTTGCTTTTTTCTTTTTGAGTGTCGCTATGCGATTCATTCAGCATATTTGATCTTAACTCTTGCAGATTCTGCTTTGGTCTTGTTCTTTGATGTGCTTCTCTGGCTTGTGTGTTCATTGGGAGATTTGCCCGAACAAGGAAAGAGATAATATCTCTGTTAGCTTTCTGAATCATTGTTTTGAAAAGTTCGAACGATTCAAACTTATAGATTAGAAGCGGGTCTTTTTGTTCGTAAGTTGCGGTGTGAACAGCCTGTTTCAAGTCGTCAAGCTCTCTTAAATGTTCTTTCCATGCATCATCAATGGTTTTGAGCGTGATGTTCTTTTCAATGGAAAGTGCAATTTCTTTACCACCATTTTCATAGGCCTTTTCAAGGTTTGTAACAATTTGCATTTCCTTTTGCCCATCGGTGATTGGTATGGCAATGTTGAGGTAGTTTGAGTTATTTTCAAATACGTCTTTTATTACAGGCATAGCTTTTTCGGCAATAAACTTCGATTTGTTTTCATAGCTTTTGTACACTACCTCAAACAACTCGTCTGTAAGTTTTTCCGTATTGCCACTGATAAATTGTTTGTCTTCGAATGGGCTTTCTGTTGCCATTGATCGAATGACTTCCATCTTAAACCCTTCAACATCTCCCATGTCTTGGTATTCTGAGATGATTGATTCGCAATGATCATAGATCATGTTAGAAATATCTACACCGAGACGTTCACCAAATAATGCATGCTTTCGTTTTTTGTAAATAACTTCACGTTGAGAGTTCATTACATCATCAAATTCAAGAAGTCGTTTACGCGTGCCAAAGTTGTTTTCTTCAACTTTTCTCTGTGCGCGCTCGATCGATTTTGTGATACTTTTATGTTGAATGACTTCTCCTTCAGGAAGCTTCATCATATCCATAATTTTTGCAATACGATCGGAGCCGAACATACGCATGAGGTCATCTTCCAATGATACGAAAAATACCGAACTTCCGGGATCTCCCTGACGCCCGGAACGACCTCTTAACTGACGGTCAACGCGTCGAGATTCGTGGCGTTCCGTACCAATAATGGCAAGACCTCCGGCTTGCTTCACCTCCTCAGACAGTTTAATGTCTGTACCACGACCTGCCATGTTGGTGGCAATTGTAACCATCGCTTTTTTACCGGCCTCGGCAACAATATCTGCTTCTTTTTGGTGAAGTTTTGCATTTAACACATTGTGTTGGATTTTCTTACGGGTGAGCATTCTGCTCAGCAATTCCGAAGTTTCGACCGAAGTAGTACCTACAAGAACAGGTCGACCTTGTGCTTGCAAGCTGTCGATTTCATCAATAACTGCATTGTATTTCTCTCGCTTGGTTCTGTAAACCATATCTGCTTGGTCATCTCTTTGGATGGGGCGATTTGTCGGAATCACAACAACATCCAATTTATAGATGTCCCAAAATTCCCCAGCTTCAGCGTTGCGTAGGTTTGGGTCGCTGCTTCAACTTTTACGTTTTCTTTTGCTTCAATTGCCTGATGCAAACCATCGGAATAACGCCGTCCTTCCATAATACGTCCGGTTTGTTCATCAACAATCTTAATCTTGTTGTCCATGATTACGTATTCCACGTCTTTCTCAAACAATGCGTATGCTTTTAAGAGCTGGTGTACCGTATGAATGCGTTCGGACTTTATGGAGTAGTCTTGCAGTACTTCATTCTTTTTCTTGAGAAGTTCTTCATTATCTGTTATTGACTTTTCAAGTTCTGCAACCTCAGTACCGACATCCGGAAGTATGAAGAAATTATTATCGTCAACATTTTTTGATAATAAGTCGATACCCTTGTCTGTCAGGTCAATACTGTTTGCTTTTTCATCAATTACGAAGTAAAGTTCGTCATCGATGATGTGCATGTGCTTATTGTTTTCCTGCATGTAGAAACTTTCGGTTTTTTGCAGGAGGGTCTTTTTTCCGGGTTCACTCAAATACTTGATCAGTGCTTTGTTTTTTGGTAATCCACGGAATGAACGAAATAAGAGTTCAGCTCCCTTTTTTTGACTTTCTTGATTGTTTTCCTCTGCAAGTAATTTTTTTGCTTCGGCAAAAATTCCGGTTACAAAAGTTTTTTGGGCGTTGTATAGTTTCTGTACATCTGATTTGTAATTGTCAAATTCTTGTTTATCGCCTTGAGGTGTTGGTCCGGAAATAATCAGTGGTGTTCGTGCGTCATCAATCAATACCGAGTCAACCTCATCCACAATTGCATAGTTGTGAGGACGCTGAACAAGTTCATCGGGAAATGCTGCCATATTATCTCTTAGGTAGTCAAAACCAAATTCATTGTTTGTACCGTAGGTAATATCAGCGAGGTAAGCCTGTCTTCTTTCCGGAGAATGTGGTTGGTACTTGTCAATACAGTCTACGGACAACCCGTGAAATTCGTAGATCATCCCCATCCATTCGGCATCACGTTTTGCCAGATAATCGTTTACGGTAACCACGTGGACACCTTTTCCCGGAAGTGCGTTTAGGTATACCGGAAGTGTTGCAACGAGTGTTTTACCTTCCCCGGTCGCCATTTCCGCAATTTTACCGCTGTGAAGAACATTACCACCGATCAACTGTACATCATAGTGAATCATGTCCCATGAGATTTGGTTTCCGCCGGCTTCCCAAGTAGTTTCAAAAATTGCGTTTTCCTCGGCAATTGTAATGTTGGGTCTGTTGATTGCAAGTTGTTTGTCAAAATCGTTCGCACGAACTTCAATTTTGTCATTCTCAGCGAAACGTCTGGCAGTTTCCTTAATAACAGCAAAAGCCTCCGGCATGATTTCATTCAGGATTTCCTGAGTTTTGTCGTAACTGATTTTTTCAAGATCATCAATCTTTGTGTAAAGATTTTCTTTTTCCTGAATATCAATATTTTCTTTTTCAATTCCGGCTTTTATATCAGCGATCTGAGTTTCTTCTGCTTCGATATTTTTCTTAATACGCTCTTTAAATTCAACGGTTTTGTGTCGAAGTTCATCGTTTGATAGTTTGGTGATTTGCTCTTCTGCTTTATGCACTTTCTGAACAGTCGGTTTTAGAGCTTTTAGGTCTCTAGCAGCCTTACTTCCCAGAAGCTTTTGCCAAAAATTTGCCATTGTATATTTTATTAAATGATTATCAAATGTTGAGTCTGTCCTGAAAAGTGGAATTTTCTCAAAAATTGTGTTGTTTTGAAATTGTAAGCCTTTCATTTACAAAGTGAAATGAAGAGGGCGGAAATTCAAAAAATTCCGATTTTGAGCAAATTCATATTTTTTGGAACGATCTCAATGTTAAAAGTTTTTGTTTCAATCAAAAACTGTACTAGGCTGTGAAAAATGCCAAGTTGACATTTTTTTGTCCTAAATATGCAGCTAACAAAGGAACAAATAACTTTGATATTAAGCAACTAAAAAAGAAGGTAGAAAAATTCATGCATAAAAAAAGCTGTTCGATGTACCGAACAGCTTTTAGATCGTATTTGATACGAATTGATTATCTTACAGAAAGCTTCTGGATAGAAACATTACCATTAGTAGTTTTCACATTTACCATGTAAAGACCTGTTGAAAGATCTGAAATGTCAATAGTAGATTGAGGAACGTTCATAGTAATTGTTTTCACTAACTGACCGCTTTGAGAGAAAATTTCAATTGTTTCTATTGAAGTTTCAACACCTGAAATTGTTAATAGATCAGTAGCAGGGTTTGGATAAATAGCAACAGCAGCTTTCGTATTTGTTTCTATATCGTTGAAAATAGTTAGCATAACAGGGATTTCAGTGTACTCATTGTTAGCATCATTAGCTCTTACGTTAGCAGTACCTTGATATTCACCAATAGGCATTCCGCTTACGTCAATAGTAACTGTAATATCTTTAGATTCTGAACCGTCAAGAGTTCCGTTTTGAGGGAAGAACTCCATCCAAGTAGGAGCGTGTTCACCTTGAACATAACCTTGGATTGACCAGTTGAAGTTCAAATCAGGATTGTCAGAAAGGTGAGACCAACCCGGACCATAAGAAATCCAGTCACCATTTTCGTTTGCCGGACCTTCGTCACAACCTGCAGGGAACTGGTTATCATCGTGAGTAATCCAATAACCAATAGAAATTTCGCTACCATCTAATACGATAGGCTGATCAAGTTCAAGATGGTTATAACCACCGCTGTTTGGAACAGGTTGAGCTGCTTGTTCGTAGATTAGTTCTCCAGGTCCCGGTGCAAATATTGAACCCTTAGAATAAACTTGAAGTTTAAATTCGTTGTAAGGGTTTCCTGTTTCACTTTCAGGGATAAATACATCAATGTGAGTTAATTCCATTCCAACAAATTCTTTAACCTTTGAAGGAGGGAATAATGCAGCAACGCGGAAATCGCCGGCTCCACCACCGATAGCACTGTTACCACCATTATCATATGATAAATAACCATCAGCGTCAGTAGCGCTAGGAACTGTTGCTAAAGCTTTTGGATTTGCATAAATCTCTGCTGGAGGGTTTGTTACTTGAGTACCTTCAATAGCAGGCATGTTTGCTGCTCCGGCATAAGTATCGTATAATTCATAGTTAAGATCTTGTTCACCTACGTTTGTGATTGTTAAACCGGCAGTAGTTACACCATTAATATTCACAACAGTTGTAATATTTTCTTCTGAAACTTCAATAGCAGCAGGAGCTTGACCACCGTCAACTTCTACATACTCAATGTTGTCAAAATAGTATTTTGAAGTTTCTCCTTCAGGAGCACCAGCATAAAAGTTAGCACCACCCAGTTGAAGTGTACCTGCCGCTCCTTGTGCTGTGGTTGAGAATGGGAACTCAGTAACCATAGTACCATCAATGTAAATCGATGCAATGTCAAGGTCTAAGTTGAAATCGTTTTCAATTGTAATCCAAGATCCGTTGTTGTAGTTGAAAGAAGCTTCACCACCGTTACATTTTACAACACCGGTACCGTTGCTGCTGAAAAATACTTCAAAAGCCCACTCGTTACCGGGAGCTTCAAAGTGCTGAATATTATAATATCCACCAAAACCGGAAGCAACAAAATAGTTGAAATTTAACTCATATTGTCCTGAAGTTTTGTTTCCCATAGGCAATACAAGGTCGTTTGTTCCGCTAACAAGAACCGATTGAGGTGCTGAGTTAGCTTCTTCATTAGAGATTACTGCGTCTTCTGCAGAACCCGGATTGTTCGACCAAGTCGTCCAATTATCAGACTGCTCGCAGAGATATCCGCCATTTGTGTAAGAATCAAAGTTATCTTCATAGATAACTACTTGTGCGCTTGAAGCAAATGCCAAGAACATTGCCGCAAAAATTAAAAGTAAATTTTTTTTCATGGTTTTTAGATTTGTTATACAACTTTAATTTTGTAAAAGTACTAATATTTCAGTTTTTACAATAGTTTATTTTCTTAAAAATTCTATATTTCGGGTAAAAATATGCCTTTTTCGAACACTGAAAGATCGTTTGTAAAATAGACAATCAGCCCTTTTCGGTGAACATATTCTTCTTCAATAAGTGGGCGTTTATTGCTTGTCTTCTTTTTTCTTAGAATCTTCTCCTTCGTTTATTCCCTCTTTGAAATTTTTAATGCCCGTGCCTACACCTTTCATCAATTCAGGGATTTTTTTACCACCGAATAATAAAATTACTACGGCAAGTATTAAAACTATTTCCATTCCCCCGGGCACCCAAAGTAAAAATTGTTCCATCTTTTTATATTTTCTAATGTCTAAATCAACCAAAGCCTGCTTTCATGCAGGGTTGTCCGGACAAATATACATGATAATTACAATTTATGTACGGACTCATAAAAATAAAGCTTTCCGGTATTTGAAATGCCGAAGTAAGAAAGGCTTTAAATTTTTAAATTGTATTGTTACTTTGTAATCCACTTTATCGGGTTCTGCGGTTTGAAGTTTTTCCAAATCTCAAAATGCAACTCTGTTTTGTTCTCAACCGGATCTTTAAAGATGGTTCCAATTTCTTGCTTCATGCTTACCTTGTCACCAACCTTAACAAATACTTTTTCCAACTTTGAATATGCCGTAACATATTCACCGTGACGGATAAATACCGCATTGTTGTAGGCAGGAATAGACCCGGCAAAAGTAACAACACCATCAAAGACGGCATATACTTTTGCGCCTTTGGCTGTTTGGATGTCGATACCGTCATTTTTTGTTTTTACATATTTTAGTACCGCATGTTTGTGTTCTCCAAAGGTTGAAGATATAATTCCGGTTTTTGTAGGCCACGGCAGCTTTCCCTTATTTTTCGCAAAGTTGTTTGCCATCACTTTTTGGTCGGGACTCAGGTTGTACTTCTTTGTGTTTTTTGAGTTGTTTTTGGCCATATCCTTACGAATAACTTTTTGAAGGGTTTTCTTCATGTTTCGAGCAGCCTTTTTCTTCTTGTCTATGTTTGCCTTTAACTCTCTTTCTTTTCCCGATAAAACCGCAATCATGTTGTTCTTGTTGGCTTTGGCTTCTTTCAGCTCTGAATTTTCTTTGATTTTGGTCTTTTTTAATTTCGACTTTTTAAGCTTCTGCTTTTTAAGCTCTTTATTGGCGCTCATCAAGCTGTCTTGCAGTGATATTATTAAATCGTATTGCGATTCTCGATGGCGGTTGTATTGTTGTAAATACTTGAGCCGTTGATAGGCTTGTTTGAAATTGTCGGACGAGAAAATGTACATCATCCGTGAATAAGAATTTCGGTTTTTGTAAACGCTGAAAAGCAATTGTGCATATTCGGCTTTTTGTTGCTTGAGACGCTTTTCAAGACCTGTTATCTCTTTGTTGTTGTAATCAATTGCAAAATTGAGGTTATACAATTGTGCATCAAGTGTTTTGATAAGTTTTTCTCTCTGCTCAATTTTTCTGTTTATAAGTACCAACTCGTTCAAAGAGTTTTTCTTGTCCTTCCTTGTTTCTTCAAGCAAGGTGTTGGTCAGCCGAATCTCTTCTTCCAATTTTTTTTTATCCTCCTCCAGTTTGGTCTTATCATTGGTTTGACCAAAACCAATGACACACACTAGTAGTGCAGACAAAAGAAGTAGGCTTCGTATGTGTATCTTATTCATCAATTTTTTTCTGATTAATCCAGCCAAAAATACAAGATACTTTTGACTTTTTTCTAATATTCGCAATAAGTGTTCTTATAAAAACGATTCATTTTTGTAAATAACTCCGGTTGAGAGTCTGTTTCAGGTTATGTAAATTGATTTAAAATCAGTTTTTTGAAACTCGAAGCTCTCGATTAGACATTCCGAAAATAAATCTACAACCTTAAGGACAACTACTAATCATGTTCTATTTTTGTGTATCGTTTTGATATTTTGAAAGGAAACCTCACTGCGTCATCAATACTGATTTTATGATAATTAATGTTTACTTCAATGTTTTTATCAGCTTGTATGTCAAATTGCAAATTAGAAGCAAATCGTTGGTTGTCGAAATCAAGGAACTCTGAATAATAAACATCAAGTTTTCTGGCTTTCTGATTTCTAATTTCCTTAATCATTGTATGCGTGATTTTGTAATTTTCGGGTTCTAACCAAATGTTCTGTATCGGAATGGAATATTTGTTCCGGTCTTTTGCATATTTTTTCAGTTTTCTTCTGTTGCTTGTCGATAATTTATAGCCCTTTTCGCTCCATCGTGCCTTCCAATGCGTGTTTTCGTACAATGAAAAATCGTTGCCAAGCAGTAAGGACTGGAGCATGTCAAAGTCTACAGCATTGTTTAGGAAAGTATTAATGTATTTAAAGTCAGTGGCTAAGTAAGTTTTGTCCATTCTGTTTATTAGTTTTACACTATCTGGCGTGATATAGAGTCTTAAAATCTCTATCCCCAAAGCCGGAGTAATGCTTAACCAAATAATACTATCCTTCTTAATGCGAAATTGCCCTTTGAGTTTTGTTTTCTTTTTATCGATAATGTAGTCTGCTTTGAATTTTACCGCCAAGGTTTCATATTTCAATTCATTTTCCGACAACTTATTGATCAGATATTCCGCGCCAAGCTCTCGAATCGATTCTCTTTTTGCTCTGTTTAGTTTTTTGCTACTTCCGCATTCGCTAAGAAATATGATTGCCATAATGCCTACAAAGAATATAATGCCTCTTCTCTTCATTCTTACGCTATGTTAGTCGATTTTCTTCGTATTAATTTTTTTCTTGAGTATCTCGTTTGTGCTCTCCAATTTTAAAGCCTTTTTCCAATATGTAAGTGCTTTGTCAATGTTGTTTAATTTGAACTGAACATCTCCATAATGTTCCAACACAACAGCACTTGGATTGACCGAATCATTCATCGCTTTTGCAATCCATTTTTCGGCTTCAATATAATTTCCCATTTTGAACAATACCCAACCATAAGTATCGGTAAAATTTGAATTGTTTGAATCGATAGCAATAGCTTTTTCAATCATTGTTTTCGCTTTATTGAGTTTTTCTCCTCGCAATGCCAAAAAATAACTATAGTTGTTTAAAACATAAATATTCTCAGGTTCGAGCTGCAATGATTTGTCATAATACAGATCCGATTGTTGGTTGTTTTTCAGTTCATGGTAGCAGTCGCCTATCTGACTGAAAAACTGGGCTTTCAATGAGTTTTGATCGAACACGTAATTCTGACCTTTTGTGAGCGATTTGATTGCGCCTTCAAAGTCTTTCAGTTGTGCTTGTGCTATTCCCCTGTACAAGTAGGGAAGGGGTTGGTACGGAAATATGGCACTGCAATTTTCGGCAGTTTTGTCCAGTTCTTTATATTTTTTTAATTCAAGGGCTATACCTAATGTGCTTTCCCAAATTATGTATTGACTTTGGTCTTTTTTTAATATTCGCTTTAAGCTTGTATAAGCTTGATCGAATTGTTTTTCGCGAATCAATAAATCAGCATGCAGCGAGTTTGCTTTTACTGATTCAGGATGCATTTGTACCAATATTTCAACCAACTCAAGAATGACTTTTCTGTTTTTCGACAGCATTTCATCCAAATCATAAAACTTCAATAAAAGTTGAATTTTTGAATCGGCATCAAGTTGTTCGGTCAAGAAGCCCTGTTTGAGGTGTTTAAAAGATTCATCAAAATGATTTTTTTTTCGATGAAAATCAGCAAGCGTAAAATGAATATAAGGGTCTTCGGGTGCTATTTCTAAAACTTTGTTGTAGCAGGCTAATGCTTTTTTGTCCATTCCCTCTTTCAGGTACAATTCTGCCATCATTGAATGATAACGTTGATTATCAGGATATTTATCACACAGTTTTTGTAGTTCTTTTAGGGCTTTTTTTGCTTTGCCTTGGCTCAAATAGATGTCCTTACGTTTTATTGTCAACTTTTCATTTACTCCAAACAAATCTTCAAGCCTTTGAAGTACTTGCAGCGCATCATTGTATTTTTCATTTATGATGTATGCGTTTGCATAAAATTCCAGAAACGAATGATTTTGAGGTTCTAAGCGTACAAGGTTTTCATAAACTTGAGGTAGAAGTTCGTAGTGTTTTGTTTTTTGATATAACTCTGCTTGAAGCAAATAGTACCACTTGTTGGAATTATTTATGGTAACAGCCTTATCGATAAACGAGCGTGCAGCCTCGTATTGATTGTAGACATCTTTTATTCGAGCCAGCTCAAAAAGTGCAACATCATTGTTGGGATTTTGTTTCAGAAGCCCTTGATAAACTTTCTCGGCTTCATCATATTTTCCGAGCATCTTGAAATTTGCTGCTTCAATAATACTCCGTTCTTCGATACGCTTTTGGGATTCTGAATTTTCTTGTTGGGAAAAATTTTGCACCCCGACATTAACTTTTTTTTGAGATCCGCACGAGATCAAAAAAAACACGAATAACAGTGTTCCTAAACTTACAATTGCCCCTTTTCTCATACATTATTTTTTTCCGGTACTACCAAAACCACCAACACCTCTTTCGGTTTCGTCTAATTCTTCGACTTCTATCCATTCTACTTTTTCGTGCTTGGCAACCACCATTTGCGCAATACGCTCACCATCTTGAACAACAAAATCTTCGGCTGACAGATTTACCAAAATTACTTTTATCTCTCCGCGATAATCTGCATCAATAGTTCCCGGTGTATTTAGCAGGGTGATCCCTTTCTTAAAAGCCAAGCCGCTTCGTGGGCGAACCTGAGCCTCAAAGCCAAGAGGTAACTCCATAAACAAACCTGTGGGTATAAGTTTTCTCTCTAAGGGTTTTAACACAATGTCTTCGTCAAGATTTGCACGTAAATCCATACCGGCGGAAGCAATTGTTTCGTAAGCCGGTAAGTTGTGTTTTGATTTATTTATTATTCTAACGTTCATACGATCTGATTTTCAGTATAATTAAATATCAAAGTTAGGTTAATTTTTACGAAGCTTTTGATTTATTGTGTTATTAACAATAATCTGCTTCACAAACTTTCGCTCTTTCACTGCAAAAATAGTCAGATAAACAAGTAGTAAGCCCGAAGCTGTTAATATGTTGAATATTTTTGAATCTAAGTGAATGTATTGATGTATTCCAAACAAAAATAAAGCCGAAAATGAATATAATAGAATTGATTTTATGTCGTAATTGATTTTATACACTTTCCGACCCCAAAAATAGGAAACAGAAATCATAAAGGATGTACATGCTAAGTGTCCCCAAGCAGCAGCCATATACCCGTAGGTTGGGACAAATAAAATATTAATTACTAGCGTGATGATCGAGCCTCCTACGGCGATGTACGCACCATAACGTGTCAAATTGTTGAGCTTATACCACACCGATAAATTATAAAAAATACCTAAAAATAGACTTGCTAAAAGAATAAGCGGAACGATTTTTAAGCCGTCCCAATAGTTTTCATTGATGAAATATTTGAAAACATCAATGTACATGGTGATCATCAGAAAAATTCCAAAAGCAAACCATACAAAATACTTCATTACATCCGCATAAACTGATTTGGCATTTGTTTCGTTTGCTTGCGCAAAGAAAAACGGTTCGGCGGCATAGCGAAACATTTGGATGAACAAGGTCATAAAAACGGCAAGCTTGTAATTTGCTCCATAAATTCCGAGCTCTGACATCACGCTTGGTTCTTGAAATAAAGTTTTAAATAAAATTCTGTCGGCAACTTCGTTGAACATTCCCGCCAAGCTCACCACGGCGATGGGCAAAGCATACAGCAGAAGCTCTCGAAAAAGTTTCCGGTCAAATACAAATCGTAACAGTGAAAACTCTTTGCGGAGCATCAACAGCTGTGTGGCGGAACTCACCATGTTCGCAATCAATACGTAGGACAATAAGTGAGATTTATCAAAATGCTTTGCTAAGCTTTCATTTGGGTAAATGTTTAATAAATACGGAATCAGGCTAATTAAAATGAGGTTTAGTGAAATGTTTACGATTACGGATGTGATTTTTATTGCCGCAAATTTTCGGGCTTTGTTTAATTGGCGTAATAGGGCAGAGGGAATGCTTCCCACGGCATCCATGCCCACAATAAATGCAACAAATAAAATAAACTCTGGGTTGCCGGAATAATCCAGAAGTTCGGCTATGGAATTATAAAAAATGCTGATTATCAACAGAAAACTAATTACAACACTTCCCACAGACATCAGCACGGTGCTGTAAACAGTTTGATAATCTTTCCGTAAATTTGAATAGCGAAAAAATGCCGTTTCCATGCCGAAAGTGAGAAACGCCAAAAGAAAAGCTACATACGCATACAACTCTGTTATCACACCATAGATTTGTGTTTCAAAAACCCCCGTGTAATAAGGAACCAATAAATAGTTTAATAGTCGAGGAATAATTGTTCCCAAACCATATACCGCTGTTTGACTTGCTAGTTTTTTTAAAGGATGTGCCATATTCTAAACATAATTTACAAAAGTAGTACTTAATAATTGAAAATGATAGCTCAACGATATTCTCCATTTTGTTATGTTCTTTTTCTTCGTACTTTTATTGCGAAGCTTTGCGATTTTGTCTGAGATAAAAATTCCGACTTTTGTTGGTGCGATAAAGTTTTTATATCTCAGGCTTGGATACAAAAATTTAGAGATATGAGAAATGTATACTTTACAATTGTTTTGATATTCTTTGTTTTGGGGGTGTCAGCAAAAAATGTTGATGAAAATACTGCCATTGACATAGCAACTAACTTTATTAACAGTAGGACGAATGATCACACTGAGTCATTTGTTTTTGATTCTTTTTCAGTTCTCGAAGAGGAAGAACGGCTTTTTTACATTGTGAATTTTGAGCCGGATGCTTTTGTCTTGGTTTCAGCTGTGGATGTGCTTCGACCTGTTCCTGCTTATTCGTTGAGTTCCACATACGATGAAGGTCCTGAGCCTGTTCAGTTTCAATCTTTGTTGAAGCATTACAAGGATCAGGCGCGAGAGGCAATACGAAGCAAAGCGATTGCTGCGGAAAGTATTCGACTGGAATGGGATTTATATCGCAATTCAAAAGGGCATGTAGATAGCTCTTTGGAACCTCTTTTGACTTCAACATGGGATCAAGACGGGTATTACGATGATTTGTGTCCTGATGGTGAAATTGGTCAGGCGGTAACGGGATGTGTTGCTACCGCTGTGGGTCAGCTTATGTATTATTTTCGTTATCCGACCACCGGACAGGGAGCGTATTCGTACACTTGTGAAAATTATGGGGAAGTGAGTGCTGATTTTGGTGCGGCATTTTATAATTATGATCAAATGGTAAATGCTGCTTTTCGTCCCAACCATGAAATGGCAGAAATTGTGCATCACTTTGGCGTTACGGTGGATATGGATTATGGTCCTGACGGCTCAGGCATGTGGAATCATAGTGCTGCAAACTCTATGAAAGAGTATTTTATGTTTGACCCCGCAACCGAATATTTATTTCGCGATGAGACAACAATTAATTGGGATAGCCTGATTTATGATCACCTTGATCGAAATATTCCGATGTATTATGCCGGGTGGCACGAAACCGATACTACTCAAGGGCATGCTTTTATTGTTGATGGCTATCAGGATGAGTATTTTCATTTTAACTGGGGATGGGGCGGCTCTAAGGATGGTTATTTCCTTACCTCCGATTTATATGTTGGCAGTTCTTGTTTTAACTATCATCAAGAATTGATCATTAATGCCATTCCTGACACTGTTAACTATGAATATTTTCAGGAATGTAGTGTTGATTCTGTTTTAACTTTCATGGATGGTTCTATTTCTGACGGTAGTGGCGTTTTTAGAAATTATGCCAATGATATGAATTGCTCTTGGTTAATTGATCCCCAAAATGAGATGGATTCTGTCAACTATATTGAAATAGAAGTTCATCGGCTGAAACTGGGTGAGGGTGATGTTCTGAGTTTTTACGATGGTGAAAATGCCGATGCTCCTTTATTGATTAGTTTGACAGGAACTGATGTGCCGGAAACTATTTTTTCTACAGGGAATAAAGTGTTTGTCAGTTTTGAGAGTGATGGTGCTGCCACTGATGAGGGCTGGATGCTTACTTATAGGGCTAAGCTTCAGGATTGGTGTTCCGGTGTGACGACAATTAATGAGTTGGAGGGAACACTGACTGATGGCAGCGGAACTTTTTACTATGGCAATAATAAGACGTGTTTCTGGTTGTTGCAGTATGAGGATGCAACAGCCGGCTTGGGAATTGTTTTTACTGAGTTTGATGTTGTTGAAGGCGATAAGCTTTCGATTTACGATTATTCTTCCGGTCAATTGTTAGGAGAATATTCGGGGTCGGAATTGCCGGAATCGCTTATTGTTAGCAGCGGTGCTGCTTACGTTGTTTTCCAAACCAATGCTTCCGGACGAGGGCAGGGCTGGTCATTTAATTTTAGCCCCGTAATAAATGTTCATCATAATGAATTGTCTGCCATTCGCCTATTTCCGAACCCTGCGCGGTCGGTTCTCACTGTCGATTATGGATCAAATGCTGTGAAGCAGATTCTTGTCAGAAGTACCGACGGGCGACTTGTTTTTCGTAAAGATTCGGGCTTTGCCGACGGACGAGAGCTCTTGGACGTTGATGCGTGGTCTAAAGGTGTTTATCTTATAGCTGTTTATACGCAGGATAAAATACTTACGGAAAAACTGATTATTCACTAAGGAAGTTTCTAAATTTGCGTACCGTAAATTATGGATATAAAGCTCCGGAGGCTTGGGGATGGCGGTAAATACAGAACGCGACCAAAGGCTCGGAGCTAAATAAGATATAGTATGAAAAAATTACGTGTTGCAATTAACGGCTTCGGGCGTATCGGTCGGATAACTTTTAGGCAGTTGGTGAAACGTTCTGATATGGAGGTTGTTGCGATAAATGACCTTGGTGAAATCGAAAATTTGGCGCATTTGCTGAGGTATGATTCTGTACATCGAAGGTTTGACCGCAACGTGCGTGTTGAAGATCATTGCTTTGTTATTGATGACCATCGAATTAAAATTTTAAATATTCCGGATATTGGAAATCTCCCGTGGGGAGAGATGGACGTGGATGTTGTTATTGAATCCACGGGATTGTTTACGCATCGCAAGGATGCCATTCGTCATGTTGAAGAAGCGGGTGCGAAAAAAGTTATCATTTCTGCTCCTGCCAAAACGGAGGAAGATGAAGATGTTCCTTTTATTGTTTTGGGTGTTAACGACCATCTGATAAATCGTGATGATGTCATCATTTCCAATTCGAGTTGTACAACCAACTGTGTAGCTCCCATGATCAAAATCTTGGACGATAATTGGGGGATAGAGAAGGCGTTTATGACGACTGTCCATTCATACACAAAGGATCAAAATATTTTGGATGCTCCGCATACGGATTGGCGAAGGGGGCGTACTGCTGCCTATTCGATTGTGCCTACAACTACGGGCGCAGCAAAGGCGGCAGGGAAGATTTTTCCTCATTTGGCTCAAAACCTTGGCGGTGCCGGTATTCGTGTGCCTGTTCCTGACGGTTCATTGACGGATTTGACATGTACGTTAGCGAAACCGACAAGCATTGAGGAAATTAATGCCAAGTTCAAAGAAGCTGCGGAAGGAGCTATGAAGGGAATTTTGGAATATACCGAGCATCCTATTGTGTCGGTTGATGTGCTTGGCAATACGCATTCTGCGCTTTTTGATGCGGGACTGACAGCCGTGCTGGGCGATAAAAATAAATTAGTCAAAATTGTTACGTGGTACGACAACGAGATGGGCTATTCGAGTCGATTGGTGGATCTGATCGAAAAATGGATGTTGTAATTGTTTTTGATGGCTTGAAAGCAGCCGTGGCGTTTGCTCGCTGTTGTTCTGTTGCTTCCGAGTCTTGATTTATAATTTTATGGTTCTGTGATGTGTTCGGATAACGGTATTTTGATATATACGCCGCAGTTGACAAGCCGGATAAGCTATGTCCTGAAATATGTTTTTAATGGTATTTTTGGGATAAAGTATCGTGTTACTCATAGTGTGGATGCGTACTTACGTTACGGTGGTCGGAAATTAAATTATTCGAATCGGTCAATGCTTGCCCCGGATATTGAGGTGTCTGGTGGCGAGAAAGCTTCTGTTTCTGATTTTGTACGGAATGCTACATCTGCGAAAAATGGGGCATCGGAAGGTGTTTTTCTCTATGCGCATGGTTTATTGTTTGAAACGAAGTTGCATCAGCATCAGCCCCATGTTTCTTTGTTTCGAGGTGTTCCTGCAATTTACTCGAATGAAAGTCCTGACAGTATTTTGCCTTTTGATGTGTTTTCGGCGATTTTCTACATGATTAGTCGCTACGAAGAATATTTACCTCACACGAAGGATGGTCATGGGCGTTTTCCGGCTGTTGAAAGTTTGGCATTTAAAGAAAATTTTTTGCATCGCCCTGTTGTTGATCTTTGGTTGCTGTTTTTGAAAGATGTCTTGCACGAAGCTTTCCCTGACTTGGTTTTCAAAGTGCACGAATTTTCCTTTGTCCCTACCATTGATGTTGATATTGCGTTTGCGCACAAAGCGAGGGAGTTGTCACGTATTTTTGGTGGAATGCTCAAAATGTTGTTGAAAAAAGATTTTTCATCTGTCAAAGAACGTTTTCGGGTGCTCTTGAATCTTGAAAAAGACCCTTATGATACTTTTGATTTTGTTCTAGATTTGTGTGATAAATATGGTCTTGCTCCTGTTTTTTTTATTCTTTTTGGTAAAAGAGGTGTTTATGATAATAACATTTCAAATACGAAAAAACGGTTTCATCAGCTTATTCGGGAGCTCAATGCTCGCGCTCGGGTGGGTATTCATCCAAGTTACGGGTCGCACGTCAACTTTTCAATTTTAGAAAATGAGATAGCCACTTTATCTGGGGTTGCAGGCAAGAAAATTAACCTTTGTCGTTTTCATTTTTTAAAATTTGATTTGCCTGCGAGTTACCGTAAGCTTTTGCAGTATGGTATTACTGATGATTACACGATGGGCTTTGCCGATCAGCCGGGTTTTCGTGCCGGAACGAGTCGGAGTTTTAACTTTTTTGATCTTGAAAATAATGCGGAAACAGCTCTTAGGGTTCATCCTTTTGCGTTGATGGATGGAACCTTATTGGATTATCTTCGATTGGACAATGCGCAATCTTTGGAACGAATTAAAGTGATTATTGATGAAATTAAGGCTGTGGATGGTGTTTTTATCAGTTTGTGGCACAATCATACATTATCGGAGAAACAAATCAGGGAGGGGTGGAAAACAGTGTATACCGAAATGTTTAAATATGGTGCATCTTAATTTATTCTTCGGAATTGGCGATGCCGCGTAGTTTTTTTAGTTGTTGATGCCTGATACAAAAAAGTCCCAACAAAAAATGTCGGGACTTTTTTATGATTTATTTAGATTGTTCTAAAAATCAAGTTTATCTCCTTTTAGGGTAGAGTAATTAAGCTTAAATGCTCCAACTTTACGAAGTTCCTGTTTTACATCAGTAACAACACCCATTTTCGTTTTCTTATCTACTTTTAATGAAGTTGTGATAAGGTTACGATCTGCTTCATCACGAGCTTCACGCTCTTTGAGGATGAATTCTTGAATATTATCAACTGTTGCGAATGAATCGTCGAGCTGAATACGTGCTTCACTACCAAGAGTTTTGTTGATTGGTGCACCAATTAATATGTATGACACCAATGATTTTTTCTCAAGCTTTTGTACTTCGGTAGCTTTCGGAACAGCGGTTCTCACTAAGGGAGAATCGGTTCTCATAGTAGTAGATACCATGAAGAAGAACAGAAGCATAAAGATAATATCAGGTAACGATGCCGTTGATATTGCGGGAGTTTCTTTTCCCCCATCTTTTCTAAATTTTCCCATGATTAATCTCCTACGTTTTCAGGTTCAGCCTCAGAAATTGAAACAGGTATAGCAGTATTAATTGCTTTTTGCTGTTCTTTACTCAATTTTTTGTAATCAACACCAAAGTATTGATTTGATAACTCATTTTTCAGTTCATTAAATGCAGCAGTAAGCTCATTCTGTACTTGGATATACATTTCGTAAGATGTACCGCGGTCATTTTTCAATGACACAATACCTTTAGAAACATCGAATGTGCCGCCAAGTAGAGGAATTTCTTCTTGTCTGAATTCCGGCATATCCTTTTTTCTCTGCGGGTTTTTGATAAACATCTTAACGTCTTCTCTCAACGTACGAATATCACTAGGTTTACCTTCAACTGCAAGCATATCATTTTTATTTACCAATACCTTTAGGATATTACGTTCCTTCACCTTCGTATCATCTACGTGGTCTTTCGGTACCGGAGGCGGAAGTTTCCTTGAAATACCTGAATCGACATCCATAGTAGTAGTTACTAGGAAGAAAATCAGGAGGAGGAACGCAATGTCCGCCATCGAACTGGCATTTAATTCAGGTGTTTTCGCAGCCATAATAATTAAATTTCAAATATTTCAATTAAACTTTTTTAATAGCACTGTTGATACCGGAAACGATGGTAGCAAGAATTGCTACAGCACCCATGATGTAAGTGAAGTATAGCCCTGCACCTACCATTTTTGATGTGCTTTCGGTAATTTTAAGCGTTTTAAGTTGTTCTGCATCAAAGGTGTTTCCTGCCATAGAATAAGTAATAAATCCTAAAGCAACCATAGCTGCAACAACAATAAGAGCTTTAACAGCCTGCTTAGGCGTTCTCATCATGCCGATAACCGGAAGAACGACTGCAAGCACAACAGCTACAGCAAGGGCAACAAAAGTAAGCCACATGTTTGGGCTTAGTATTTTGTCAGCTAATGCAGCGTCTGTTTCAATAGCTTCATCACCCACACTCCAGATCCAAATCATAAACGCAGCTGCAAGAGCCATGAGGATGTAGGTGAATACTTTTGTTAATAATAAAATCGTTTTTTTCATGATAACTTTAAATTACTTTGTAGTTTTTTTGTTTGCCTCAAGTATGTCAATGAAAGAAATAGAAGCATCTTCCATATCGTTTACAAGACTGTCAATCTTAGCCACACAGTAGTTGTAGAAAATCTGAAGGATAATCGCAACGATCAAACCAAATACTGTAGTAAGAAGGGCAACCTTAATACCTGAAGCAACAACAGTTGGAGAAATATCTCCCGCAGCAGCAATATCATCAAACGCACCAATCATACCGATTACCGTACCCATGAAACCAAGCATAGGAGCAAGTGCAATCATCAATGCAATCCATGACAAACCTTTTTCAAGACGACCGGCAAGAACACCACCATAAGCAATGATAGATTTTTCAACCTGCTCAAGACCACCGTCAATCTTGTCAAGACCTTGTACGAAAATTCCCGCAACAGGTCCGCGTGTGTTTTTACATACTTCTTTCGCTGCCGCTAAACCATCAGATTCAAGTGTGCTCTCAACTTTGTTTAATAATTTCTTAGTGTTTGTTGTAGAAAGGTTTAAGTAAATAATTCTTTCAATACTTAGTGCAAGACCAAGAATTAAAACAACCAATACAATACCCATAAATCCTGGACCACCTTCGATGAATTTGGTCTTAAGTACTTGGTGGAAACCTTGTTCTTCGGTTCCAACTTCTTCTAAGGTTGTTTCTGCAACAGGCGCTTCTTCAACAGCAGTTGAATCAGCTGCTACATTTACAGAGTCACCAGTCATTTCTACTTGAGTGTTATCAGCACTCGCATCATCTTGAGCCAAAACAACATTTGAAATTCCAAATGTTAACATACCGGCTACTGTTAGAAAAGCAATCAGTTTTTTCATAACTTAACTTAATTGTTGTTAAAAATTATTTCCGTTTTTATTTATTTTATTTCACAATTCTCTTGTGCGGAGAAGGTGGGATTCGAACCCACGATACCCTTTCGAGGTATACACACTTTCCAGGCGTGCGCCTTCGACCACTCGGCCACCTCTCCATTCCGTGATGTTGTAAATCGTTAAACTTTTTAACAATTCAGGTTGCTAAAATACAAAAAAATATAAAAACTAAAAATTAAGTTTCTATTTCGTTTCTGTAAGCCGTGCTGTCATCTTCGAATAAGACATTCCTTATACACTTAATTCTCCTCGTAAAGGTCTGGATAGGCGGTCTTTCAAGTCCTCGCCACTAAAGCCTCGACCTAATAAGTACATCATTTTTATTAGTGCAGATTCTGTGGTAATGTCTTTACCACTTACAACTCCTATGTTTTGTAAATTTAAGCCTGTTTTGTATTTTCCCATGTCTACACTGCCTCCTCGGCATTGTGTCACATTGTATATGGTGATCCCTCGATCAATGGCGGCTTTTAGCTCATTTAAAAACCATTTTTCTGTTGGAGCGTTTCCCGAACCATAGGTTTTCAGCACTACTCCTTTTAGCCCCTTTGTTGATAACACATTTTTAACGAATGTTTTACTGATGCCGGGGTATAAGCTTAATAATGCTATGTTTTCATCAAATTCGTACCAAACCTTGAGTTTTTTAAAGTTTGGTTTTAGTATTCGATCTCTGTGGTATTTGATGTGTACGCCTACATCAGCCAATACGGGATAATTTGGACTTTGAAAGGCTTCAAAGTTTTCCGCATTTGCCTTGTATGTTCGATTTCCTCTGAATAATTGATTCTCAAAATATAAACCTACTTCCGGAACAATCGGTGTGTCGTCTTCACAGGCTGAGGCAATCTCTATGGCGTTGATGAAATTATCTCTGCCGTCCGTACGTATAACTCCCAGTGGTAATTGACTTCCTGTCAGTATCACAGGCTTGTTTAGGTTCTCGAACATGTAACTCAATGCTGATGCGGAATATGCCATCGTGTCGGAGCCGTGAAGAATCACAAAACCATCGTAGTTTTCATAATTTTCTTCGACAACCTTAGCCATTTTTTTCCAAAAAACAGGATTCATGTCCGACGAGTCTATCAACGGATCGAACGAATAAGAATCAATGGTAAAATGGTATCCCTCCAGTGTGGGAATGTACTTGTACAAATTATCTATGCAGAATGGTTCTAATGCTCCGGTTTCTGGATTTTTTACCATTCCAATTGTACCTCCGGTATATATAATCAAGATGGCTGTTTCTGAACTCATATTGTTTTTTTCTAAAATCTAAATAATTCTTTTGCGTTTGTTGTAGTAATTGCTGCTACAGTTTTTATGTCTGTTTCTTTAATTTCTGCAATTTTTTCGGCTACATATCGAATGTATGCGCTTTCGTTTCTTTTACCGCGGTATGGTGTCGGCGTAAGAAAAGGCGCATCTGTTTCCAATAATAAATCTTCCATGTCGCAATGCTTGACTACTTCGGGAAGCTTACTTTTCTTAAAGGTTACTACTCCGCCGATGCCTAACTTGAAATTTCCGTACGAAAGTGCTTGTTTTGCTTGTTCGATGTTTCCGGAGAAACAATGAAATACTCCACGCAGGTTTTCTGTGTTTTTTCGATCAAGCACTTCGAAAATTTCATCAAACGAATCTCTGCCATGAATCACAATCGGCAAATCGTATTCCAATGCCCAATCAATTTGTTGTTCAAAAGCAATGACTTGCTGTGTCTGGAATTTCTTTTCCCAGTAGAGGTCGATTCCTATTTCACCGATGGCAACATACTTTCGTTGTTCTAAGTTTTTTTTAACAATAGCTAACTCGTCTTCGTAGTTTTCTGCTACCGATGTGGGGTGCAATCCCATCATGGGGTGGCATTTTTCAGGATATTTATCACACAATGCGTGTAATGCCTCAATAGTAGAGCTGTCAATATTGGGTAGTAAAATGTTATTAACTCCTTCATTAAAAGCTCGTTCCATTACCAAATCCCTGTCCTGATCAAAGTTGTCAAGGTACAGATGAGTATGTGTGTCTGTTAAGATCATGTCGCAAAATTATAAAAATACTTATCCCTACACTTTTATCCCATTTATAAATTCTTAATGAAGATTTAAAATTGCTGATTCATTGCATTCGATGAATTAGTAAATTTGTCCAAAAATCATTCATCTTGAAAAAAATTTTGATCATCCGCTTTAGCTCTATTGGCGATATTGTTCTTACGACACCTGTTGTTCGTGTGGTGAAATCACAGTTTAAAGAGTGTGAAGTTCATTACCTGACTAAGCGGTCTTTTCATGCGCTGCTCGAAAGCAACCCCTACATAGATAAGGTGTATTCTTTTCAAAAAAAGCTTCAAGAGGTACTGTCGCAATTGCGGAAGGAAGAGTATGATTTTGTTATAGATCTTCATAATAATTTGCGCAGTAAGCTTGTTAAGCGGTTCTTACATACGAAGGCAGATGCTTTTCCGAAGTTAAATATTCAAAAATGGTTGATTGTGAATCTTGGAATTAATTTATTGCCGGAGAAACATATTGTTGACCGTTATCTTGAGGCTGCTTCTGAATTGGAGGTTCGAAATGATCATAAAGGCTTGGACTTTTTTATTCCTGTCGAGGATGTTGTGTCGCCATCGGATTTGCTTGGTGATGCGGAAACTGATTATGTTGCTATGGTTATTGGTGGGGCACATGAAACAAAACAAATGCCTGTTGAGCTTTTGGAAAAGTTGATTGCTCAAATAGACTTGCCAATTATTTTGCTCGGAGGGGCAGATGTGGCAGCAATGGGGGCAGATTTGGAGATGAAGTTTGAAGGGAAGGTTTTTAATGCTGCCGGAAGATACACGATCAATCAATCGGCATCTTTGTTAAATCAAAGTGTGAAGGTGGTGAGTGGAGATACCGGCTTGATGCATATTGCCGCAGCGTTGAAAAAAGATGTGGTGGTGCTTTGGGGGAATACTATTCCGGAGTTTGGAATGTATCCTTATGATCCGGAGGGGGAAATGCAAATTTATAATGCCGAGGTGAAAAACTTAAGGTGCAGGCCTTGTTCCAAGATTGGGTATAAAACCTGCCCCAAAAAGCACTTCAAATGTATGAAGAATCAAGATTTGACAACAATTGCTGCACAAATCAACCTTAGTAAACCTTTACAAAAGGATTGTTGACTTTTTCGTAGCCGATACTTGTTGATGGTCCGTGTCCGGGGTACACAGTGGTGTCATCCGATAAGGTAAAGAGTTTTGAGTTGATGCTGTTCATCAGCACGTCATAATCTCCGGTAGGTAGGTCTGTGCGTCCTATGCTGTCTCGAAACAAGACATCTCCAACAATAACAAAATTGTCGTTTTCCATGTATAAGCTTATGCTGCCATCGGCATGTCCGGGGGTTTCCAAAATTTGGATTTTCTCCTCGCCAAGCATTAGCGGAGCCGACTCGTTTAAGTAGATTTCAGGATATGCGCTTCCGTCAAATTCCATTCCATAAAGGCTTGCAGAACTGGTTGCCGAATCCAGAAAATACTCACCATCTTTGTGTCCGGCAACTTTGATTTGATAATGTTCGGCAACAGCCTTCGCTCCCAATATGTGGTCAATGTGCGCATGCGTGTAGATTATGAGTTCGGGAGTCAGGTTCTCGGAACTAATATAGTTGTATAGCCTTTGTTTCTCATTTTTTGTTGAGCACCCGGGGTCAACAATGAAACATTTGCCTTCGTCATTACTCACTATGTAGCAATTAACCTGAAATGCGTTAAATGAGAATGCTTGTATTTTAATCATGTTTAGGATTTTTATTTATTCGTTATGTAAAACAAAATTATCTTCGCAAAGTTATGAATAAAGGAGTAAAATTTGTTCTAATTTAGCTTTCTGAAAGTATTCGCTGATTTATTTAGAAATAATGAGTAGTAAAAAAACTAGTTTTTATCAAATATTTGGAAGCTCTTTGGTGGTGCTTTTTGTGTTGGTTGGTTCTCACAAATCACATTCTCAGTTTTATACCGGAATGCAGATGGAGTTTGGTAAAAATAGAGTTCAGTATCGCGATCTTATTTGGAGTTACTACCGTTATGGAAAGTTTGATACTTATTTTTATCAGAATGGGAACGAACTTGCAATCTATACTTCGTTGTATGCAAAAAAATATCTGAGTCAACTTGAATCCGAAATGCAAACAAGTCTTGATAGAAAAGTTCAGTTTATTATTTTTAATAACCTTTCGGATCTGAAAGCAAGCAATATTGGGCAGGAATATGATGCGGAATACAACACGGGGGGAACGACGCACATCATCGGGCGGAAAATAATTCTTTATTTTAATGGTGATCATCAAGATTTTGAAGCGCAAATTAAAGCGGGGATTATTGAAGTTTTGATGAATCAAATGATCAGCGGAGTGTCTATCGGAGCACAAATGCGTTCGAGTATGGTGGTCAATTATCCCGATTGGTTTAAAAAGGGACTTATCTCTTTTTATTCTCAAAAATGGAGTGTTGAGTTTGATAACAAAATGCGGGATGCAGTGCTTTCCGGGGTGCTTACCAATTTGAATGTGCTTGATAAGGAGCGTTCGATGTTGGGCGGACATTCATTTTGGCGTTATATCGCTTTGCAATATGGTGCAGACGCAATTCCTAATATTGTTCAAATGTCCAGAGTAAGCAGGAGTATTGATCGAGGGTTTTACTATGTTTTGGGTAAATCGTACAAGGAATTGAGTGCTGAGTGGTTGAGTTTCTACCAAAAATATTATTCCGAACAAGAAGAAAATTATGACAATCCCGAGTTAAGTCTTGCAGCATTGAAAACGTCATCTCGTTACATCTATCAGCGTCCGAAAATTAGTCCGGATGGTGAGCGTATGATTTTCGTTACAAATGAGTTCGGAAAGAAAAAAGTTTGGCTGTATGATTTTCGGACAGGTAAAAAGAAAAAGTTGTTTCGCAAAGGGTATGTTTTGGATGATAAGAATGATTTGAGTTATCCTTTATTGGCGTGGCATCCGAGCGGAAAATTTCTAAGTATTCTTGTCGAGGAAGAAGGTTATGTTTATTTTTACACCTATGAAATTGAAAATAAGTCTTTTGTAAGGCGGCTTTTGAGTGGTTTTGATAAAATCTTGGATTTTGATTATTCCGATGATGGGACAAAAATAGTCATGTCTGCCGTTTTGAAGGGGCAATCGGATATTGTGGTTTATGATCTTTCTTCCGGTTTTATTGAAGCAATTACCCAAGATATTGCTGATGATTTTCATCCAAGGTTTATTAATAATTCTACACAAATAGTTTTTAGTTCCAATCGTGCGGATGCAACTTTGCTTCCCGATCCTAGGAGAAGTCAGAAACTGTTGAAAAATAAAATGCACGATATTTTTGTGTATGATTATGCGCGTAAAGCAAAAAAACTTGTCCGTATTACCGATACGCCGGATGTTTCCGAAACAAAGCCTGCTGATTTTTCGGATGACTACATTACTTATTTGAGTGATGCAAATGGGATTTTTAATCGTTATGTTGCTCGATTTGATAGTGTTATTGCCAGAGTGGATACTGTTACGCATTATCGCTATTATTCCGAAAATTTTCCGATGTCGAATTATAATCGTTCCATTCTGGACTATGATGTTCGTAACGATGGAAGCGAGTATTTAGAGCTTTTTCTCAAAGACGGGAAGTTTCATGTTTTGAGGAAAAATGCCGCTATTTCAATTATTGAGAATGTGAATGACATTGTCAAAACCAATTATCAAAATGAGAAATTGGCAGCGAAGGCTTCGGATTCGCTTATTTCGATTCAGGAGAAAGAAAAACCAATAATTCATGTTAAACGATTCCGAATGGTGCGCCGGGGGGAGACGGATGATGACCAACGGAAAAAAGTGTATGCTAATCATTTAAGTGGGGACTCAACAGGTCAAGCTGCGAGAGCAACAAGCGAATATCGAGGTGCTCACAAAAAAAGAGCTGAGATTTATCAGTTGGAATTCGGAATTAATAAGTTGATCAATCAGGTTGATTTTGGTAATATGAATCAATCCTATCAGCGTTATACGGGCGGGCGAGGTCCTATTTATTTGAACTCATCATTGGCTAGTTTCTTTCAGGTGAGTGCGTCCGATTTGATGGAGGATTATCGTGTTACTGCCGGAGTTCATCTGAACTTTGATTTGAAAAATAATGAATATCTGTTAAGTTTTAAAAATTATAAGCACCGATTGGATCAGGAATTTGTATTTCATCGTTCTCCGCAATCGGGTGAATACAATATTTATACTTACAATGTTCATGAATTTTATTACAATGTATCCTACCCGTTTGATCGGGTGTTAAGTTTGCGAGCTTCAGGTTTTTACCGTAACGAATATGTCTTTTATAAAGGTTATAACGAAGATTTTAATGATGCACCGGAAAGCTATTTTCATAGTGTTGGACTGAAAACTTCTTTTGTTTATGATGCTGTGCGTAATTTGGGAATGAATTTGTATCAAGGACAGCGTTTTAAGGTGTTTGCCGAATATAATCAGCTTGTGAATGATTGGGATCAGCAGCTGATTGTTGCCGGAGTTGACTATAGGCATTATACTCGCTTGTTCCGAACAATGATTTGGGCAAACAGATTTGCGATGGGAACATCATTAGGCAAATCGCATCTGATTTATTATTTGGGAGGTGTCGATTCGTGGATTGGCACAGACATTTTTGACAATACGATAAATGTGGATAGGGATATGAACTATGCTTATCAAACATTGGCGACCAATATGCGCGGCTTTAAGCAAAATACCAGAAATGGAAATAGTTTTGCTGTGATTAATTCTGAATTGAGGATTCCTATATTTAACTTGTTATTTAATCGTCCGCTACGGTCTTCTTTTTTTAATAATTTTCAAATTATTGCTTTTGGTGATCTCGGGACAGCCTTTACAGGTGTTAATCCATTTTCTCTTGATAATAGAACTTACGAGCAGGTTATTCGCGAAAAACCTCTGGTCATAACTGTGGAAACTCTGAAAAGCCCTTTGGTTGGAAGTGTTGGTGCAGGATTGCGTACGACTATTTTGGGGTATTTCATCCGCTTTGATTTGGGGTGGGGCATTGAAAATAATCGTGTGAAGAAACCTGTTTATCACCTCTCCTTTAGTTTGGATTTTTAAAATTTGGTTCGTTTTTTTTGTGATATTGTTGATATGGCTTTGAGATTAGTCATGTTGTATTGTTTGTGTTTTTAATTTTTACCACGTTTTATTATTTACATTTTTTACAAACATCTTAAATTTTAATTTTGTTAATGTTTGTAAGTTGTAGGCTTACTATTTGTGTGTTTGATTCTTGTTTTTTCGGGGGTAACCTTTCAAAATGATAGGTTCTTTGGTGTTTTTGTTAAGTTTTTGATTGTCAATGTGTAAGGTTTTTGTTGTTGTTTTTCAGTACTTTATGCTTGTTTCTTTGGTTGTGTCTCTCTTGGTGGGGTTTTAAAATGTCCTGAAAGGCTTGATAGTGACAACTTAGGGGGTGTTGTTGAAAAGTATTTGATGATTGTGTCTGTTTTTGAGTGTTGAAAGTCGACTTTATGTTATATCTTAGCTGTCGCTAGATTGTATTAGTTCGAGCTTTGAAATTGGTTTCATTTTAATAAGTTAATAGAGTTGATGATGGATAATGATCTTTTTGCGGGACTTGGGCAAGAAATTGATCAAGGAGAAGGGCAAGCGAAGGATGTTGAGGCATCAAAGGTATTGCATTTTGAGAAAACAGGAGTGTCTAATAGTAATGAGAAAATGATGGCTGGTGATGCCATCGATTCAGAGAAAAAAAGAATTTTTATGTATAAGCACGAGGATGCAGTTAAGGAAGCTACCAAATACTTTAAGGGTGATGATATGGCAGCAGATGTTTGGGTGAATAAATATGCGTTGAAGGATAGTAAGGGTAATATCTACGAAAAAACACCCGATGAGATGCATCGTAGAATTGCTTCTGAGATTGCGCGTATTGAGAAAAAGTATCCAAATCCACTCAGTGAAGAAGAGCTGTATGCCGTATTGAAGGATTTTAAATACATTATTCCGCAAGGAAGTCCTATGGCGGGAATAGGAAATAAATACCAGATTTCTTCATTATCTAATTGTTTTGTAATCGGAAACAGACCGAATAGTTCTGATTCTTATGGAGGTATAATGAAAATCGACCAAGAGCAGGTTCAGCTGATGAAACGGCGTGGAGGCGTTGGGCACGATCTTTCTTTTATTCGTCCGAAAGGGTCTTCTGTTAAAAATTCTGCACTTACATCTACGGGGATTGTTCCTTTTATGGAGAGGTACTCCAATTCGACAAGAGAGGTTGCGCAAGATGGGCGAAGAGGTGCGTTGATGTTGTCAATATCGATAAAACATCCTGATGCCGAAAGCTTTATTGATGCTAAAATGACAGCCGATAAAGTGACAGGAGCAAATGTTTCTGTGAGAATTACTGACGACTTTATGAAGGCTGTTGTTGATGGGACAACATTTGTTCAGCAGTATCCTATTGATTCGACAAACCCTCTTGTTTCTAAAGAAGTTGATGCGCGTACCATTTGGAATAAAATTATTCATAACGCATGGTCTTCTGCCGAACCGGGAATCTTGTTTTGGGATACTATTCTTCGAGAATCTATTCCCGACAGGTATGCTGATTTTGGTTTTACCACCACATCTACCAATCCTTGCGGTGAGATTCCTCTTTGTCCTTATGATTCTTGTCGTTTGCTTGCTCTCAATTTGTATAGTTATGTAAAAAATCCTTTTACACCTGAGTCTGAATTTGATCACGCACTTTTTGCGCAACATGTTGTTTTGGCTCAGCGTATAATGGATGATATTATTGATCTTGAGGTTGAAAAGATTGATGACATTCTGTCGAAAGTAGAAGACGACCCTGAAGATGAAGACACAAAGCGTATTGAACGAATGCTCTGGGAAAAAATCAGAAAGAAAACCTTGCAGGGTCGAAGAACGGGAATAGGTATTACGGCAGAAGGTGATATGTTGGCTGCTTTAGGTAAAAGATATGGGTCAGACGATGCAATTGATTTTTCGGTAACTGTTCATAAAGCTTTGGCGATTGAAGCTTATCGCTCGTCAGTCAATCTTGCAAAAGAAAGAGGGGCGTTTGAAATATTTGATTTTAGTCTTGAAGAGGGAAATCCTTTAATCGAACGAATCCGCAAGGAAGACCCTTCCATTATTGAAGATATGCAAAAGCATGGCAGGAGAAATATAGCCTTGCTGACAATTGCTCCTACCGGTTCGGTGAGTATTTGTTCGCAAACATCTTCAGGAATTGAGCCTGTATTTATGCCTCGCTACATGAGGCGACGTAAGGTAAACCCTAATGATAAGAATGTTAATGTAGTTTTTGTTGATGAAGTGGGCGATAGTTGGGAAGAATATCTATTGATTCACCCTAAGTTTGAAACATGGTTAAGTGTGAATGGCTATGATGTTGAGGAGGTTAAGGAGTATGACGATGAAGCATTCCAAGCCTTGGTTGAAAAATCACCATATTATAAGGCGACATCCAACGATATTGACTGGGTGAGTAAAGTTAAAATGCAGGGAGCTATTCAGAAATGGGTCGATCATTCCATTAGTGTTACGGTTAACCTTCCGGCTGACGTGGATGAGGTGCTTGTAAGTGAAGTATATAAAACTGCTTGGGAGAGTGGTTGTAAAGGTATGACTATTTATCGTGACGGCTCTCGTTCAGGGGTGCTTGTGAGTAGAGAAAAAAGCAGTAAAGTGAGGTTTGCGGAAACCAATGCTCCGGTTCGCCCAAAAGAGTTGGAGGTTGAAATTGTGAGATTTCAAAATGCTTATGAGAAATGGATTGCATTTGTCGGTTTGTTGGACGGAAAGCCTTATGAGATATTTACAGGTTTGTTGGAAGATTTTTTAATTCCAAATTATGTAACAAAAGGTGTTGTTGTTAAGAACTCTAATGAAAATGGAAGTTGGCGTTATGATTTTGAATATACAGATAAACATGGTTATAAAGTTATAATGCAGGGCTTGTCTCGATCCTTTAACAAGGAATATTGGAACTATGCAAAACTGATTTCAGGCGTGTTGCGACATGGTATGCCGCTTAAGTTTGCTGTTGAATTGGTTAATGATCTAACCTTTGAGGAAGATACTATTAATACGTGGAAGAATGGTGTGGTTAGAGCTCTTAAGAAATTTATTCCTAATGGAACCAAAGTTGTTAATTCTGTAGCTTGTTCGAGATGTGGTCAAAATAGTTTTGTGTATGAGGATGCTTGTGTGATATGTAAATCTTGTGGAAAAACGCACTGTTAATACCTTTTGATGTTTAAAAAAAGGCCGCTTTTCACTGGAGAGCGGCCTTTTTGTATTTTGTTTTTAAAAGTGAATTTTGTGATAATCCCATGTTTTGTTGTTTCTGTAGTTATTTATTTTTTCTGCAAGCCGAAGGAATATTTCAAGCTTGTTTGCTATTAACCACTCTATCGATTCTCTTTTGTGGTTGCAAGCGTCAGAAAAATGTACCAGTATGGGGTAATTGTTATCAATAAGCCACATTCTCGCCTTTTCTTTTCGGTCGATTGAGTGATCCAAGGCTGCTAATTCCGGATAACCATTTTTTATTAACCAGTCAAAAGCTTCTTCACTTCCTCGTATAGAACTAGCAAAACAGGCTATTTCGGGGTAGCCGTTTTTTAAAAGCCACTTAAAAATAGCATCATTTCCATCAATAGCTTCCCCCAATGCAAGTAATATTTTGGCAGGATATTGGTGCATGTTTTTACAGTTTATGAATTTATTGATTCAAATTTTCACCAAATATATCCAAATAAATCTTCCAAATTGGAAAATAGTTGCATCTTTTGAGTGAGGAATCCGGTCACCATGAACTCGAATTGCGACTTTTTATCTTTAAAAACAGTGCTGTTTTCAGTCTTTTCAAGTGATAAACCCTAAGGAATTTGATGAGTATTCTACTTGTTTTTGGGTTTTTGGTGAGGGGCGAGGTAGTGGTTGTTTATATTTTTCAATTTTTATTTCATTAAAAACGAATTACTTACTAAAAGATTGCG
>PDWJ01000432.1_pt1 | contig 62974 bp, 53 predicted proteins | sample 1430881 | NCBI WGS metagenome assembly PDWJ01 (sample SAMN01162460, study PRJNA174530) | Oral metagenome, whole genome shotgun sequencing project. | biome: Marine environment; feature: Marine mammal; material: Swab sample of the gingival sulcus; isolation source: swab sample of gingival sulcus... | reverse complement strand
GCCTCTTTCGTATGAGGGTTAAGACCTTTAACGCTGACGCCCCTGCTCGCGATATTCCCGCCTGGCCGAGTAGTTGATAATCAAGGCTTTTGCTCTTCTGAGTGCCTTTTTCACATCATCTACCTTTCCCATGCTGATGTTCTTGTCGATACGGAGCGACATGGTCATTTTGTTCTTCTCTGCTTCGGGCAACTTCTCCCGCTCGAACAGCACATAGTCCTGAATCGTTTCGTAGGGGATGCCTTCTTCATTCACCAACTTGTCGTTCAGCTGGATCAGAGGCTCTGTTCCATAGATCCTGGCCACATGCGACACAGGCCTGCCTATGTAAATGTAGCTTACCAGCGATTTCTTTTCCAGCTTCTTCACCTCAGTGGCTTCGGGCACCTTGACCGTCACCTGCACCTCGGTTTCCCGCATTGTTGTTGCCACCATGAAAAAGAATAAAAGCATGAAGACAATGTCGGGAAGCGAGGAAGTGTTGATCGCCTGTAGGCCCTTTTCCTTATTTGTTTTGAATTTGGACATCAGTTTCCTATGTTTTTAGGTTCAGATTCCGAGATATTCATCTTATAAATCTTCCGGATACCGTCGTAGATCTCTTCTTCGATGGGATTTCCGGTATTCAGCTCATCAAAATCCTTATCGAAGTAGGTTCTGCAAAACTCGTTTCTCAGCTCATTTACTGCAGCAACCAGCTCATTCTGCACCTGCAGGTATTTCCCATAGGTGGTGGTCCGGTCGTTCTGCAGCGAGATCACGCCCTTCGATACCTTTCCGACCCACAAGCCATCGGGAGGAAGCAGAGGCGAGCTTCCCGGAGGAAACTGAACCTCGGTTTCAATCATCTCCGGAAGACTCTCTTTGTTCAGGGGATTGGTGAAGAATTCGATGGTCTTGGCCTTAACTGCTAAACGGTCCATCTCCTTGCCACCGACCATGAGCCGGTCGCTTCGGTTGATGTTCACTACCAGGACATTGCGCTCGTTTACCTTGACTTCCGTTTCCTGGCCCGGTTCCGGTTCAGGGGGCAGCAGCCGGGTAATACCCGTATCAATATCCATGGTGGTGGTAACCAGGAAGAAAATCAACAGAAGAAAGGCAATGTCTGCCAGTGATCCTCCATTAACTTCCGGTGTTTTTCTTGCCATCGCTTGTTAATTTTGAGCTTTATTATTTAAATGCACGTGCAATTACACTGAACAGGATCGAGAAAATGGCGATTCCAAACAAGGTGTAGGTCACGAAGAGGACGGTGTCTACCATTTTCAGCGTTCCGGGATCGCTGTTTGCGGTGCCAGTGTATCCCACAATCTCAATGGGTGTTCCGGAGGACAGCACATAGGATACCACAATTAAAATTGCGGCAACTACCACTACTGCGCCAAGCTTGATAAAGCCCTTCGGATTTGAGAAGACTTTAAGCAAGGGGAACAAAAGCGAAGATACTGCTGTAAGGATGGCCAGAATATAGGCCCATACCAGCGCGATATCCGTATGGATATAGATGAGATAATCGGCCAGGGAAAGCTCTTCACGTATGTTTACCGTTGGAGTTTCGGCTACTTCGGGAGCAGCTAGGGCTGTGCTTCCGGCATCTTCGATAAGCGCTGCAGCCGTCGAATCCGAAGCGGTACTGTCTGCAGCAAGCGAATCCACGGTGGGGAGGGTGGCCAGCGGCAGATCTGCCGGAGCGGTGAGCTCGGCGACTGTGTCCTCAAGTTCATCGAACCTGTCCGAGTTTTCGGCCAGAAAGAAGAAGAGAACCACAACCAGCGAGATGCCCGTTATGACGAATAGAATGATTTTAGACAGTTTCGAAAAAGCCATAGCTTCTTATTTTTTAAGGTTGTGCTTTACCAGCAGGTCTACAAGTGAAATGGAAGCATCTTCCATTTTGTTTACGATGCTGTCAATCTGCGAAATCAGGTAGTTGTAGAATATCTGCAGAATGATGGCCACCATCAGACCGGTTACAGTGGTAATCAGGGCGATTTTGATACCTGCTGCCACAATAGTCGGAGAAATATCTCCTTCCTGCTGGATGGTATCGAAGGCCTCGATCATCCCGATTACGGTACCCATAAAACCAAGCATAGGCGCAATAGCGATGAAGAGGGAGATCCAGGAGAGGTTTTTCTCGAGCAGCCCCATCTGCACACTACCGTAGGAAACAACCGACTTTTCTACAACGTCGATGCCCTGATCAACCCTGTCGAGCCCCTGGTAGAAGATACTGGCAACCGGGCCACGGGAGTTGCGGCACAGTTCCTTGGCAGCTTCAACACCACCGTTGTTGAGTGCATCTTCCACAGCATCCACGAGCTTGTCGGTGTTGGTTGAGGCCAGGTTCAGATAGATCACCCTTTCAAATGCCAGTGCAAGGCCGAAGATCAGGGTAAGCAGCACAGCACCCATAAAACCAGCTCCACCTTCGATGAATTTGGTCTTAAGTGTGGTGTGGAGAACGGCCAGTCCGCCACCTTCTTCAGCAGGGACGACTTCCTCAGCCGGGGCCGGGGCCTGAACGGCCTCTTCCACAACCTGTGTGGTATCTTCTTCAGTGGCAGGCGCTTCCTGATCCTGCGCGAAGACCGATGCTCCCATAAAAAGCATCCCGATTACGGCTATCAAAGCGAATAGTTTTTTCATGGTGTTGTTTGTTTGTTTTACTTTTTATAATTAAACGTAATTTCCAAATTAAGATTCTGGTATCAAAACGATACTAATATACAAACTTTAGCGGAGAGAGGAATACCCGGAACGAGGTTCCTCGTGAGCTCGCCCTTTGGGCTCGGTTACTCGGAACAGGGTTCCTCGTGAGCTCACCCTTTGGGCTCGGTTACTCGGAACAGGGTTCCTCGTGAGCTCGCCCTTTGGGCTCGGTTCGAACCCTCTTTCCTGCCTGAAACAGAAAAGTCCGCTATTCCGGAGAATAATTGCGGAGAGAGAGGGATTACTCGGAACAAAGTTCCTCGTGAGCTCGCCCTTTGGGCTCGGTTACTCGGAAGATTCCTCGTGAGCTCGCCCTTTGGGCTCGGTTACTCGGATCAAAGTTCCTCGTGAGCTCGCCCTTCGGGTTCGGTTACTCGGAACTGGGTTCCTCGTGAGCTCGCCCTTCGGGCTCGGTTACTCGGAACAGGGTTCCTTGTGAGCCCGCCCTTCGGGCTCGGTTCGAACCCTCTTTCCTGCCTGAAACAGAAAGGTCCGCTATTCCGGAGAATAATTGCGGAGAGAGAGGGATTCGAACCCTCGGTACCCTTTAGGGGTACACACGCTTTCCAGGCGTGCCAGTTCAGCCACTCCTGCACCTCTCCGTAAATAACTTTCCTTTCTGAATGGCGGCCTTCAAGGTATAAAACCGCTTATTGTCAAAACTTTGTAAGAACCACTCCTGCTTTTCGTTACCGCGAAGGTTCAGGAGAATTTTGCGGCGAAAAATACAAAAAAATATTCATACACACGCTATGGGAGGGTGATTTCTCCCTTAAGCGATTTATTTAAAAGCATTTTAACCTCTGCCTCAGGTAGTTTCCGTCCCAGGAGTACCATTAATTTAGTGATGGCCGCTTCGGTCGTTGTATCGTAACCGCTTATGACCCCTGCGTTTAATAGTTTGACGGAAGTTTCGTAACGGCCAATCTCCACGCTTCCGCGGCTGCACTGGGTTACATCCAGCACGATAATACCCCGGGCAATTACGCTTTTTATTTTTTTCAGAAAATGGTCGTCTGAAGGGGCATTTCCGGCTCCGTATGTTTCCAGAATCAGGGCCTTCAGCTCGGGAATTCCCAATACGGCGTCCAGATAACTGTCACTCATTCCCGGGAAAATCTTCAGAATGGCAATCCGGCGATCGAGGTTTTTGTGTACGATAAGCTCCCGGTGTTCTTCAGGATAGCGGATGGCTCCCGTATTGTACACAATATGAACTCCGGCCTTGGCCAGATAGGGATAGTTGGCCGACTGGAAGGCATTGAAGTGTTCTGCATTGTCCTTGGTGGTCCGGTTTCCTCTGTAGAGTTTATTCTCGAAATACACACAAACCTCGGGCACCAGGGGTCTGCCCTTTTCGTTGGCAGCCGCAATGACGATGGAGGTGATCAGGTTTTCCCTGCCGTCGGTGCGCAGCTCTCCAATGGGAAGCTGCGCACCGGTAAAGATCACAGGTTTGTCGAGGTTTTCGAGCATGAAGCTCAGCGCCGATGCCGAATACGACATGGTGTCCGTGCCATGCAGGATGACGAAGCCGTCGAAATGCTGGTAGTTTTCTTCGATGATGCAAGCCAGCCTGGTCCAGATTTCAATTCTGATGTCGGACGAATCGATGGGATTCTCGAAACTGATGGATTCCAGCTGAAAGCCAAAATCGCGGAGTTCGCGGATGTGATTCTTTATTTTCTTGAAATCGAAAGGTTTGAGGGTGTCCGAGTTGGCCTCCCTCATCATGCCGATGGTGCCTCCCGTGTAAATGATCAATATCCTGCGTTCTTCCGGCTGCATAGTTTAGTCTAAAGAAAACAATTGCCTGGCATTATCGGAAGTGATCCTCCCAATTTCTTCGGCCTTTTTTCCGTGAACTGCGGCAATTTGTGCTGCGACAAGCGGCAAATAGCTGCTTTCGTTCCGCTTACCCCGATGGGGGACAGGGGCCAGAAAGGGGGAATCGGTCTCCAGCAGCAGCCTGTCGAGGGGGATGAGATCCAGCACTTCCTTCAGTCCGGCATTTTTATAGGTACAGATCCCATTTATGCCAACCATAAAGCCCAGTCCGAGTGCCTTCTCCAGTTCCTGCCGCCCCCCGGTAAAGCTGTGAAATACCCCTGAAAGGCCTTCCACGCCCGCCTCTTCCAGGGCCCGGAATATTTCAGGAAAGGATTCTCTGGCATGGATAACGATGGGCAGTTGGCGTGCTTTTGCCCATTCAATCTGGGTTTTAAACACGATGACTTGTTCCCGCAAATGCGCTTTGCTCCAGTAGAGATCCATCCCGGATTCCCCTATTCCGACAATGCCCGGAACTTCGAGCAGTTTTTTCGCCTCGGCCAGCTCCTTTTTATAGTCGTCTTTCACAGAGCCGGGGTGCAGGCCTGCCATGGGGAAGCAGTTTGCCGGGTATTTCCTGCAAAGATCCAGCATGGCTGCAGCCGAACTGCTGTCGATATTTGGGAGCAGCATGGTTTCGACCCCCGATTCGAGGGCCCTTTCCACCACCTGGTCGCGATCCTCCTCAAAGGCCTCCAGATAGAGATGGGTATGGCTGTCGATGTACATTTATTCCGGAACTACAAACATACAACATCCTGCCCGTAGGTACAGATCTTATACAACGCCCTGTGCCATCATGGCATTGGCCACCTTAACAAAGCCTCCGATATTGGCGCCCTTCACGTAGTTCACATAGCCATCGCTTTCTGTTCCAAATTCAACGCAGGTCTGGTGGATGTTCTTCATGATGGTCTGCAGGCGCGCATCGACCTCCTCTCTGGACCAGGGAAGGCGCATCGAGTTCTGGGTCATTTCGAGCCCCGAAACTGCCACTCCGCCAGCATTTGCAGCTTTGCCCGGGCCATAAAGGATCTTCGCATTCAGGTAGAGTTCAATGGCTTCCGGGGTCGAAGGCATGTTTGCACCCTCGGAGATGACGGTACAACCGTTGTCGATCAGGCTGGCTGCATCTGCTTTGTCGATTTCATTCTCAGTGGCCGAGGGGAAGGCTACATCGCATTTTACCTTCCAGGGGCGCTCGCCTTCTTTGTAGCTGCAGCCAAAGTGCCCGGCATATTCTTTGATTCGGCCACGGCGAATGTTTTTCAGGTCCATGATCCAGGCCAGTTTTTCGGGATCAATGCCCTCGGGGTCATGAATGTAACCGCTCGAATCGGAAAGCGTAACAGCTTTTCCACCCAGTTCTGTGAGTTTTTGTACGGTGAATTGGGCCACGTTTCCCGAACCGGAAACAGCAGCAATTTTTCCCTTCAGGGAATCGCCCCGGGATTTCAGCATTTCCTCTGCAAAATAGACCGCACCATAGCCGGTGGCTTCGGGTCTGATAAGGCTGCCGCCCCACTCCAGTCCCTTGCCTGTGAGCACACCGGTATATTCATTCCGGATGCGTTTGTACTGGCCAAAGAGGTAGCCAATCTCGCGTCCGCCCACGCCGATGTCGCCGGCCGGGACGTCGGTATCCGGACCAATATGCCGGTTTAGCTCGGTCATAAAGCTCTGGCAAAAACGCATGACCTCATTGTCCGATTTGCCTTTGGGGTCAAAGTCCGATCCCCCCTTTCCACCACCCATGGGCAGTGTGGTGAGGCTATTCTTGAACACCTGTTCAAAGGCCAGAAACTTGAGTATGCCGAGGTTCACCGTAGGATGGAAGCGCAACCCACCCTTGTAAGGACCGATGGCCGAATTCATCTCGATGCGGAAGCCCCGGTTCACTTCCACCTCTCCCTTATCGTTGATCCAGGGAACCCTGAACATAATGACGCGCTCGGGTTCGGCAATCCGGTCGAGGATGCGGGCGTGCTTGTATTTGGGATGCTCTTCGATGAAAGGGATCAGCGATTCGGCTACTTCCTGCACAGCTTGGTGGAACTCTGGTTCGGCAGGGTTTTTGGCCTTGATACGGGCCATGAATTGTTCAACTTTTTGGTCCATTAGGATTAGGTTTTGGGTTCAAAAAACGCTAAAGCTACAATTATTTTGGAAGCCAGCCTTAAGATGCAGGTCAGAATTTGGCGAAATTTTTAAGGGCAATCCTAAAGCATGTCGCGCAATTACCGGCTCAGGTCCTGAGCCGGTAACGCATACCGGGATCGACACTCAGCCGGCCTTCCAGCTCCCACTGGCTCAGAAGGGCCATCAGCTCGTGGATGGGTTTTTTGCTGTATTGGGCAATGAGTTCGGGATGGATGCCGGGTTTTTCTTCGATGAGTTGAAGAATGAGCTGTTCCGGGCCGTCGGGCCTTGCCGGAGGGCGGCCGGCCGAATCTGAGGCTTGCCGGGAGGCCCAATTCAGTGAGCTGGCAATGTCGGCTCCCGATTCCACCAACTGGGCCCGGGGTTCCTTTATTAAGGCATTGCATCCCCTAGAGCGTCGGTCTTCGGTTCTGCCGGGAACGGCCATAAGCTCCCGGCCATAAGAAGAGGCCAGGTGTGCGGTGATCATGGCTCCTCCGGATGATGGGGATTCAACTACCAGGGTGGCTTCTGACCAACCTGCGATAATCCGGTTTCGGCGTAAGAAATTATTCTTTTCCGGGCCCATTGTTGAGGGGAAATCGCTGACCAGGGCCCCCTGGCTGGTTATGCGTTCTGCTGTTTCGCGGTGGGCCTGCGGGTAGAGGGTCGAGAACCCATGTGCCAGAACAGCAATGGTCGCTAGTCCGAATTCCAGTGCTGCGCGGTGGGCCATGATGTCTATCCCATAGGCCAGTCCGCTCACAATAACCAGGTCATCGACAAGTTCGGCCAGCTCGGCAATGATGCGCCGGGTGTTATCCCTGCCATAGGAGCTGGCTTTACGCGTGCCCACCACGCTTAAGCGCTGAGTGCAGTTCAGACCCAGCCTTCCCCGGTGATAGAGCAGGGGCGGGCTGTCGGAGCATTCGGCAAGCATAGCCGGGTAGTTCGGGTCATTTCGTGTGAGGCAGCAGATCTGGTGCTGGTCGATGAAACGCAGCTCCTTTTCCGCCAGGCGGAAGAGTTTCGGGTTCCCGATGCCCTTTACCAGGCCGACCGGAAGGCCCGTGACTTGGCAAATGTCGGAGATGCTTTGGCGGAAGACCTCCCGGGCATTGCCAAATTTTTCAATCAGGGTATTGATCCTGACCGGCCCGAAGGAAGGGGCCATGCCCAGGGCAATCAAATGAAGCAACTCCTCCTCATCGTTCAGGCAACTCATTTCTGACTTAATGTCGTCAGGTGCCTAACGATCGAAGTAAAAAGAGAAAATAATTAAGGCTTTTTGGCGTATTTATCCAGCGAGGCCAGTAAACGGGCCCGGTCCTTTTTATTCAGGGCCGATAAGGGAATGGGTGGATACCTGGTCATCTTTTTCCGAAAAACCTGATAGAGCACAATTTCCTGCTGGCTTCCAAAGAGATAGTCCTTTAATTCGTATTTCACGAACTGCGACTTATAGATCTCAATGATATTCCTTCGCCTGTTTAAGAGACTCATCGGATAATAGCGAAAGCTCAGTTTTTCTCCCGCATCGCTGTAGAGCAGAAAGTAGGGCCTGATGAGCGAAATACAGACATTCAGCAGCACATTCACGGCAGCCAGGATGAGGATGACATAGTAGCTGTTGACTCCGCTTTCCTCTTTCCGGGGAAGAAGGACGATGGCCACAAGAGCCATTGCAAAGATGAGGGTCGTTGACAGGCGCGTGAACCTGATTCGACGGGTGTTTTTACGGTTATCGAGCTTCATTTCTGCGGCTGCGCTCCTTTTTGATTAGTGCCAGTTCCCGACCGGTCTGTCCCTTAACCGAAGTGTTTTCTTCCACCCGCCTCATCAGGTAGGGCAGTACAAAGCGAACGGGGCCGTAGGGCAGGTATTTCGCAACGTTGAAGCCCGCTGCCGAGAGGTTAAAGCTGATGTGCTCGCTCATCCCGTATAACTGCGAGAACCAGACGCGTTTATCGGCCGGGTCCATTTTCCGTTCCAGCATCAGTTCGGCAAGGTAGCGGCTGCTGTCTTCATTATGGGTCCCATTGAAGATAGAAACCCGATCGATGTTGTCGAGCGAGGTTTTCAGGGCCAGATTAAAGTCCCTGTCCGTACTTTCTTTATCGGGCTGAATGGGATCCTCGTAGCCCAGCTGCTGGGCCCGTTCCCGTTCCCGCTCCATGTAGGCTCCTCTCACAAACTTGGCGCCCAGGAAGAATTTCTCTTCGCCTGCTGTTCTGATATCCTGCTTAAGGACGGAAATGCGATCGTGGCGGTACATCTGGTAGGTGTTGAAAACGATGGCCCTTTCCCTGTTGTATTTCCGCATCATGTCCATGCAAACCTCATCCACGAATTTCTGATAATAGCTGTCTTCGGCATCGATCATAATGGGGATGTCACATTCATGGGCGGTTTTGCAGAGGATGTCGACCCGCTCGCGGAATTTTTCTCCCTCTTTTATGCTTGCCTCGTCGGGTTCTCCCTCTCCGCTGAGGACTTCCAGGTTTTTGCTGTTCCCAAAGGCTGTGGGCTTGAACACGGCGAAGGGGATGTCGGGATGTTTCCCCGCATTGCGTACGGCCCGAAGTGTCTCTTCAAGCGCAGCCTGGATGGCCTTGTCCGATTCTTTGCCTTCCACCGAATAGTCGAGGATGGAACAGACATTGCCCGTCTTTAGTTTTTCCACTGTTGGCCGGCACTCTTCCAGGGTTTCCCCCCCCACGAAGTGTTTAAAAACAGTGGGTTTAATGAGCCAGCCAATGGGAATGCGAAGGGTGGAGCAAAGCCGGAAAAGCGGATTGCCGATTTTCACCAACACAGGATAAGAGATTAGCCTGAACAGGGTATAGGCCCTGCGAAGTTCCTTGTCGCTTTTTATCCGAAAGGCGTTTTCTGTGTTTTCAAAATCGATCTTCATCATTAACAGCTTTGCTTAGGTCTTCGGAGCAATATAGGCTTATTATTATCTTTGGAATATGAAATATGTCATTTCTGCTCCTGCCGGAAGAATTGCCGCGCACATTCAGCTTCCCGCCTCCAAGAGTATCTCCAACCGGGTTCTGATGCTTGCCGCTCTGGCGGGGCGAAAGGGGCAGGTCGAGAATCTCTCCGACAGCGATGATACGCGGGTGATGATCGGGGCCCTTTCCTCCGATAAACCGATGGTTGATATTGGCCATGCCGGAAGTTCTATGCGCTTTCTGACCGCCTACTATGCGCTCGTGAAGGGACAGGTCGAGTTGAGCGGCTCTGCACGCATGAAGGAAAGGCCGGTGGGCCCTCTGGTCGAGGCTCTGCGGAGTCTGGGGGCCGATATCCGCTACCTGGAGAAGGAGGCTTGTCCGCCCCTGCTCATCAGCGGAGGGGGGCTTTCGGGTGGAGAAGTATCCATCGACGGGAGTGTGAGCAGTCAGTTTATTTCTGCTTTAATGATGATTGCTCCCCTGCTTTCGGGGGGGCTTCGGATTCAGCTGGAGGGGACGGTGGTTTCGCCGGCCTATATCCGGATGACCCTGGCCCTGATGGAGGAATGTGGTGCAGGGGGTAGCTTCGACGGACGTCGCATATCCATTCCCGGGGGCCACTATGATTTCGACCGCTATCGGGTCGAAGGCGACTGGAGCGGGGCTTCCTACTGGTACGAGGTGGCGGCCTTACATCCGGGGTCCTCGCTTTACATCCCCGATCTGCGGGAAGGAAGCCTGCAGGGGGATGCCGTGCTGCCTGCACTTTTTTCGGCACTGGGCGTGGAGACGCGCTTTAGCGATGCCGGTATTCAAATCAGCAGTCATCCCCGGCATTTTGAGGGCCGTTTTCGCTACGATTTTATTTCCTGTCCCGATCTGGTTCAGACCATGGCGGCCTGTCTTTGTGGTCTGGGTATTCCCTTCCGTTTTACCGGTACCCAAACCCTGCGGGTGAAGGAGACCGACCGCATTGCCGCGCTGATTGCTGAACTGGGGAAGCTGGGCTTTGGGCTTACGACCGATGAGTCGGGAAACTGCCTGGCCTGGGATGGCCGTCGCACTTCGTCCGTGCAACAGCCCCTGATTAAGACCTATCACGACCACCGAATGGCCATGGCTTTGGCCCCTCTGGCAAGCCTGAACGGTGCATTGGAAATCGACGATCCCCTGGTTGTGAGCAAGAGCTATCCCGGATTCTGGGACGACCTGGCCCGTGCGGGTTACCGGGTTCAGGAGGCCTGAGTTAAGCCTTTTAACGTCTGGCCTTGAAGAATGCGCGCAGCAGGTCGGCGGCTTCGGCCTTCAGGACCCCCGGCACCACCTCTGTTTTTTTATGAAGCAGGGCGACCTCCTTGCTAAGGAAGCCTTCCTCCGGATCGGAAGCCCCGAAAACCAGGCGCGAGAGCTGCGCCCATTTCAGGGCAGAGGCACACATGGCGCAGGGCTCAAGGCTCACGTAAAGGCTGCAATCGTGCAGGTATTTCGATCCCAGGTGGTTTGCGGCCGAGGTGAGGGCAATCATCTCGGCGTGGGCTGTTACGTCCATCAACTTCTGAGTCATGTTGTGCGCCCTGGCGATGATGCGCCTGTCGATGACCACCACAGCGCCTACCGGGACCTCTCCTTCGTCACGGGCTTTTTCGGCCTCCCGGAGGGCTTCCCGCATAAAGTAGTTGTCTGAGAACAGGGCGTCTTCGGCAGTCATGGGCACTGTGTTTACAAGTAAAAGTTGCTAAATTTGCGGCAATTTACAAAGAATGGACTTATCGCGGCTTTCCCCCGCACAATAGAAAAAGGATGTACAGGACACACAATTGCGGCGAACTGAATTTGACACAGGAAGGACAGGAAGTGATCCTTTCCGGATGGGTACAGAAGAGCAGGGACCTGGGCGGAATGACCTTTGTCGACCTTCGGGATCGCTATGGCATTACCCAACTGGTATTTAACATGGAGCAGGATGAGGGCCTGTGCCTGGAAGCCCGCAAACTGGGACGGGAATTTGTAGTGCGTGCGGAGGGCAAAGTGGCCGAACGAAGCAATAAGAATCGGCAGATGGCCACGGGTGATATAGAAATCATTGTAAGCAAACTGGAGGTGCTGAATCCTTCCCGGGTTCCCCCCTTCACCATTGAGACCGAGACTGACGGGGGCGATGAGCTGCGGATGAAATACCGCTACCTCGATCTGCGCAGGGCCGTGGTCAGAAAGAACCTGCAGCTCAGGCACCAGATGGCCTTCGAAGTCAGAAAATACCTGAGCGAAAAGGATTTCCTCGAAGTTGAGACCCCGGTGCTGATTAAGTCAACGCCAGAGGGGGCCCGCGATTTTGTGGTTCCCTCCCGGATGAATCCCGGAGAGTTCTATGCCCTTCCGCAGTCGCCCCAGACCTTTAAGCAACTCCTGATGGTGGCGGGTTTCGACCGCTATTTTCAGCTTGTGAAATGCTTCAGGGACGAAGACCTGCGTGCCGATCGTCAGCCCGAGTTCACCCAAATCGATTGTGAAATGGCCTTTGTGGAAATGGCCGATGTGCTGGATTGCTTCGAGGGGCTTGCCAGGCACCTTTTCAGCTCCATCAAGGGGATGGCGATTGAAGAGGCTTTCCCCCGCATGCCATACAAGGACGCCATAGCCCGCTACGGGAACGACAAGCCCGATATTCGCTTTGGCATGGAGATAGAGGCCATGAATGAGTTGGTGAAGGGGAGGGGTTTTCAGGTCTTCGACAGTGTGGACTATGTGGGCGGCATCTGTGCCGAAGGCTGTGCCACCTACAGCCGTAAGCAGCTCGATGCCCTGACCGATTTCGTGAAGCGTCCCCAGTTGGGCATGAAAGGTCTGGTCTGGTTCAAATACAACGAGGATGGGAGCATGAAGTCCTCGGTCGATAAGTTTTACAGCCCCGACGATCTCAGGGCCTGGGCCGGGCACTTCCATGCCAAACCCGGCGACCTCATCCTTTTGCTTGCCGGCGAGCGCATGCTCACCCTGAAAGCCCTGGGCGAACTTCGTCTGGAGATGGGCGAGCGGCTCGGATTGCGCAATCCGGAGCTCTTCAGGCCCCTTTGGGTGGTGGACTTTCCCCTGCTCGAATGGGACGAGGAAAGTGAGCGCTTCCATGCCATGCACCATCCCTTTACCAGCCCTTACGAAGAGGATATGGAGCTGTTTCGGACCGACCCGGGCAAGGTGCGTGCCAAGGCCTATGACCTGGTCATCAACGGGGTCGAGATTGGAGGGGGTTCCATCCGGATTCACAACGAGGAACTGCAGAAGCAGATGTTCGATAACCTGGGCTTCAGCAAGGAAGAGGCCGAGGCCCAGTTTGGTTTCCTGATGAGTGCCTTCCGTTACGGAGCGCCTCCCCATGGTGGCATTGCCTTCGGTTTCGATCGTTGGGTGGCACTTTTTGCGGGCATCGAATCGATTCGCGATGTCATTGCCTTCCCGAAGAACAATGCCGGCCGCGATACCATGATTGATGCACCTTCGCAGATTGCCGGCGAACAGCTTGAGGAACTGTTTCTGACGGTGAAAAAGGCCTAATCGACGGCTTCACCGATTAAGGTGGCCGAGGTGCAGCTTTGTATCTTTACCCCGACGTAGTCTCCGGCTTTAAAGTTCTTTTTGGGGAAGACCACGACCTTGTTTTGCGAGGTCCGGCCATAGAGTTGCTGATCCGATTTCTTGGAAAGGCCTTCGGCCAGAACTTCAAAGACCTTGCCCACATCCTTTTGTTTGCTTTGGAGCGAAAGCTCGTTTTGCAGGGCGATGATCTCGTTTAGCCTGCGGGTCTTGTCTATGGCCGGCACATCATCGGGCAGATGCTTTGCGGCGTGGGTTCCGGGCCGAACGCTGTATTTAAACATGTAGGCGAAATCGTAGCCCACCCTGCGCATCAGGCTGAGCGTTTCCTGGTGGTCGGCCTCTGTCTCACCACAGAAGCCACTGATAATGTCAGTGGAAATAGAGGCCCCGGGCAGGTGGTGCCGAATGGCTGCGATGCGTTCCAGGTAGTGTTCACGTGTGTATTTCCGCTTCATTCGTTTCAGCACCGCACTACTCCCCGATTGCACCGGCAGGTGGATGGAGCGGCAGAGGTTGGGCCGGCCTGCAATTACTTTGAGCAGCTCGTCCGACATGTCCTTGGGGTGTGAGGTGGCAAAGCGCACCCGCAGGGCCGGATCAATGGCAGCCACCTGGTCGAGCAGCTTCTCAAAGCCCAGCTGGCCCTCTTCTGTGTTGTAGCGATACGAATTTACGTTCTGTCCAAGTAGGGTAAGCTCTTTATAGCCCGACTTGAAGAGTTCCCTCGACTCGCGGACAATGCTTTCAGGATCCCTGCTTCGCTCCCGCCCCCGGGTCCCGGGTACCACGCAGTAGCTGCAGAAGTTGTTGCAGCCACGCATGATGGCCACAAAGGAGCTTACACGGTTGGCATCCATGCGCACCGGATCAATGTCGCCATAGGTTTCTTCGAGCGAGAGGAGGGTGTTGACGCCCTTTTGCCCGTCTTCCACGGCGTCCAGCAAATCGGGGAGGGTCCTGTAGGCATCGGGCCCCACAACGAGGTCCACCAAAGGGAGTTCTTCCAGCAGTTCTTCCTTCAGCCGCTCGGCCATGCACCCAATAATGCCAATTTTGAGATTATGCCGCTTCTTCTTCAATTGGCCGATGTTTTGGAGTCTCGATCTGACCTTCTGCTCGGCGTTGTCGCGGATCGAACAGGTATTGACCAGGATCAGGTCGGCTTCCCCGGCCTGTCCCGTGAGATCGTAGTCATGCTCCCGGAGGATGGCAGCCACGACCTCGCTGTCGACCACGTTCATCTGGCAACCATAGGTTTCGATATAGACTTTCTGCTTCGGCACGGACGGCAAAGGTAGAAAAAAGTATGTTTACCGATCATTTGAGGCGATTCGCCGATTTGGGCTGTTTATTGTACGCCAGCTATACTACATTTGTAATCGGAATCAGTTATTTACAAATCTAATTCGATGAAAATGGGAGCCGGAATCTTTTGGGGTGTTATGCTTGTCTTAATGGGGCTTGCACTGGTCATCAGGGTAGTCTTTAACATCGATTTCCCGGTCTTTAAGGTAGCGATTGGAATCTTCCTGGTTTTGCTTGGGATTAAGCTGCTTTTCGTCCGCGATTACAGGTATTCGAGGCATTTTCAAAAGGAGGACACTGTTTTCAATGAGCGCATATACAAGGCCCCTGAGCCGGACAAAGCCTACAGTGTGGTTTTCGGGAAGGGGATTTATGACTTTACGGGCATCGACCTCAGTAAGGGCAGCTACAATGCTAAAATATCGATTGTTTTTGGGGGTTCGCAGATCATTATTCCCAGGGACAAGCCGGTTCGGATTATGGCCAGTGCTGTCTTTGCCGGGGCCGAACTGCCTGATGGAAACACAGCTGTATTTGGCCAATCCACCTATGAGAGCGAGAACTGTTCGCCCGATTCGGCAGTCATCAACATCAAACTGGATGTGGTCTTTGGCGGTGTGCAGGTGATCAGGAGGTAGTTCTCCCTTCTCCCGCGGGTCTGAGCTATTTCCGACTTTTTTCTATTTTTGCTGGAAATTCCAAGTACGATGTCAGGACACAGTAAATGGTCGACCATTAAGCGCAAGAAAGGCGCTAACGATGCCAAGCGGGGCAAAATGTTTACCAAACTCATCAAGGAGATTACGGTAGCTGCCAGTGTCGGCGGTGTCGATCCCGAATCCAACCCCCGTCTGCGTTCGGCCATTCAGAATGCCAAGGGCATGAACATGCCCAAGGACAATATTCAGCGGGCCATTAGCAAGGCAAACAAGGATGCTTCCAATTTTATGGAACTGACCTTCGAGGGCATGTTGCCAAATGGGATCGGGGTGTTTATCGACTGCCTTACCGATAACCGGAACCGTACCGTGGGAAATGTCCGCTCCATATTTAACAAACGGGGAGGAAACCTGGGCACCAATGGTTCGCTCAGTTTCATGTTCGAGCGCAAGGGCATTATCAGCCTGCCGCAGGGAGAACTGGATCCGGATGAATTTGAGCTGGAATTGATCGATGCCGGTATTGAGGAGCTCGAACTGGAAGACGGGATGTTTATGATTACCACCCCCATGGAGGCTTTCCATACGGTGCAGATGAAGATTCAGGAAATGGGGCTTGAGCCCGAGAGTGCCGAGTTACAGCGCATCCCGAATGATACCATAGAATTGCAGCAGGACCAGGCCATCCAGATTATGAGGACGATTGAGGAGTTTGAGGATGACGACGATGTGCAGGCCGTTTCTCACAATCTGGAGATCAGCGACGAGCTTTCTGCGGCCATGGAATAGCCCCCTGTGCCTTAGCAGGCTTCAGCTCTCTTTTTTCAGCTCTTCTGTTCCCGGCCAGTCTCCTGAACAGGGGCTGGTCCGGCCGCTGGGTCATGGCTTTGATTCGCATCTGTCTCAACCCTTCTGTTCAGCCCGCGGGTTATCAGTCTGGCGCTGTAGATCATGATACCGCTTAGAATGCCTGCCACTGCCACGGTTTTTCCAATGTGTTCGGGATCGTGGACATTGAAAAAGGCCAGCATTGGTCCTCCCACCAGGAGCAGCACGGCCGCTAAGCCCGGGAAGTGCTTTAGGCGAAAGGCGCTCAGCCCGAGCCCCAGTGCAAAACACCCCATGCCAAAGCTGCCAATGCGTCGGAATCTTTGTTCCTCATTGAAAAGCTCCAGGACAGTCAGCCTCTCGCTTTCAGTGAGTCCGCCTCGGATTTCAGGGGCCATTTCCAGCACTAAGTGGTGCATGTTCAGGCCCGTTTTTCCCATCATGATGAATCCCGCCCCGGTGGCCAGGAGCAGAAGCCCGTTCAGGTAGGCCAACCAGGTCAGTTTCCGTCTCGATACCGACAGGTAAAAAGGAAGGGCCAGAAGGGTGAGGCTGCCTGTGGCCAGCCATGCCGAGGCGCTGGTCGATTGCCGGTCGGGATGTTCGTTCAAATAGGAGAGGTCTTCCTGAACACTGGTATAGGGGGTGACGAAGTTAAAATCGAGTATGAAGGCAGCGATAAAGGAGAAGGCAGCCAGCAGGAACACTCCTCCCGTAATCTTTTCTCTTTCGCGCTGTGTCTTTGGTTTGGGCTGCATGCGGCGAAAATAGTCATTTTATTTTTGCAGCCCTTGAAGGAAGATAAATTTGATTAATTTTGTCCCACATTTCCAGGGGATGAAAAATACCTTCTTTGTCAGCATCATCTTCATCTTTGCCTGTGTCACGCTGGCTGGCCAGAGCCACAATACGCCCACCGGTGATTTGCTCGAATCGATGCGTGTTCGGGGCCAGCATGAAAGGGGGGTTCATGTCGATGATCTGATCGTAGCCGAATACCACAAGCTGATCAGCAAGAGCATGAAGGAGGAAGGGGTTCCGGGCTACCGGATCCGGATTTTCTCGGAGAGCGGCCTTGGTGCCAAAGAGGAACAGCGCAGAATCCGGGCAAAATTCCTTTCCCTGTATCCGGGGATTGATGCCTATAATGACTATGACGAGCCTTACTTTAAGGTGTATGTGGGCGATTGCCGAACCCGTAGCGAGGCCCTGAAACTGCATGATGAGGTCAGGAAGAACTTTCCGCATTCGATCATCATTGAGGACATGATCATTATGGATACCAAGGACTAGCATAGCGCAGCACCGATGACAGACGAAGTAAAACACAAATGCGGCATAGCCCTGGTCAGGTTGCTTAAGCCATTGGAGTACTATCGTCTGGAATACGGCTCCTGGAGGTACGGGCTGGAGAAGCTCTATCTCCTGATGGAGAAGCAGCGGAACAGGGGGCAGGATGGTGCAGGGCTTGTGAGCCTGAAGCTGGATACCCAGCCTGGCAGTAAGTATTTCAATCGCAAGCGCAGGGCAGGTTCCTCAGCCATAAACGAGATTTTTCAGGGTATTTCCCAACGCTATGCAGAGGCCGAGCGGAAGAAACCCGGTGCCGTCGAGGACCCTGCCTGGGCCAAGGCTCATCTGCCCTTTGCCGCAGAGGCCTATCTGGGGCACCTCCGCTATGGCACTTTTGGGGCAAACAATACGGATAACCTGCATCCGGTTATGCGGCAGAACAACTGGCGCACCAGAAACCTTGTGATGGCGGGTAATTTCAACCTGACCAACGTTGATGAGTTGTTCCGCTTGCTGGTGGAGCTGGGCCAGTTCCCCAAAGAGTATTCCGACACCGTGACCATGCTGGAGAAGATCGGGCATTTCCTCGACCGGGAAAATCAGCTCCTCTTCGACAGCTTCAAGGCCAGGGGCTATTCCAACGTGGACATTTCCGATATGATTGCGAAGCACATCGATGTGCCGGGCATTCTGAAGCAGGCCAGTAAGGCCTGGGACGGTGGCTATACAGTTGCCGGTATGCTGGGGCATGGCGATGTCTTTGCCATGCGCGATCCCTGGGGCATTCGTCCGGCCTATTACTACCATGATGATGAGATTGTGATTGTTGCCTCTGAACGGCCGGTGATACAGACTGCCATGGACCTGACCTTCGATGATATTCGGGAACTTCCGCCGGGGCATGCCCTGGTGGTAAAGAAGGATGGGGATATTTCTCTCAGCAGGGTCGGGGAAGAACAGGAAAGGCGGTCCTGTTCCTTTGAGCGCATCTATTTTTCAAGGGGCTCCGACAGGGAAATATACCAGGAGCGAAAGAAGCTTGGAGAGCTCCTTGTTCCGGACATTCTGGAGGCCATCGACTATGATGTCGACAATACGGTGTTTTCCTACATCCCGAATACAGCCGAGTCGGCTTTCTATGGGATGGTCAAAGGGGTTGAGGACTATACCTTCAGGTCGAAACTCGATCAGTTGATGAAACTGAAGGGAAGCTATGATCTGGAGGATGTCCACCGCATTGTATCGCAGCGTGCCCGCATCGAGAAGGTGGCCATAAAGGACTTAAAACTAAGGACCTTTATCTCGCAGGACAAGGGGCGCAAGGACATGGTGAGCCATGTTTACGACGTTACCTATGGCACCATCCGCAGGGGGATCGACAACCTGGTTATTATCGACGACAGCATCGTCCGTGGGACAACCCTTAAGCAGAGCATTATCAAGATTCTGGACCGCCTCGATCCCAAACTGATTGTGGTTGTTTCCTCCTCGCCGCAGATCCGCTTCCCCGATTGTTATGGCATAGACATGGCCCGTCTGGGCGATTTTGTGGCCTTCCAGGCAGCCATTGAACTGCTCCGGGAGAACAACATGGCCCATGTGATCAATGAGGTGTTCAAGAAATGCGACGGCCAGAAGGATCTGCCGAAGGAGGAATTTGTAAACTATGTGACCGACATCTATAAGCCCTTTAGCGACAAGCAGATTAGTGAAAAGATTGCGGAATTGCTGACCGACTCAGGGACGGGGGCGGAGCTGAAGATCGTGTACCAGAGCATAGAGAATCTGCACAAGGCGGTCCCCAACGACAGGGGAGACTGGTATTTCACGGGCGATTATCCCACTCCGGGGGGCAACAAGGTGGCCAGCACTTCCTTCCTGAACTACATCCACGGGATTAATTCCCGCGCTTATTGAAATTGAAGCGCTGAATCAGTTTCATCAGTTTCAGATTGCGGGCGGCAATGTTCCGGATCTTGAGCAGTTGCCTGGGGGTGTAATTCATCACATGCCTTTCTACCTTGGCTTTGTAGAGGTCATTGATGGTAATCATGATGCCCGTTTCCTCCACATCCCCGAAGTCCTTGTTCAATACGGTTCCAAAGGTCTTCATCGAGGGTGAAAGATTCATGTAGGCATTGATGAGGGGGGGGATGTTTTCGCCACAGGCTCTGACCTCCTTCGAGAGAATCTTGTAGTCTTCCTCGTAGCTTTGTCCGGTGAATATGGCCGTCAGCCTGGCCCGGTCGGTATTCATTTTCAGGGGCTTGATCGGGGTCACCAGGCCGTTGTTTTCGGGAAAGTGCTTGTTCAGGAAGAAGAGAATCATGTCCCTGGCCAGCTGATGGTAGTGCAGGTACATGGTCACTTTCCCAAACATGTATTTTTTTTCGGGATGATCGAGCACAAGGGTTCCCAGCCCGTCCCAAAGGTTGTCCAGGGCGTAGATACCCTTTCTGCGCAGCTGGGTCGACTGGTATTTGGGCTGTACGAATGAGCGGCCCAGTTCTATCATGTGAGGGAGATAGTCCGTGATGAATTCATCGGAAAACTTGAAGAGCCTGGCTGTCGCCAGGGCCATTTTCCCATCCTTCACACAGCTGCCCGGGCTGCAAATATAGAAGCGGTAGCCTCCAAGGATGGCCTTCTCGTCGGGATCCCAAACGATGAGCTGCTGATAGGCATTTTCTCCGCTGTCATACTCGTCCAGGTCGCATTCCTTTCCGGTGCCTCCGCCTGCCTGCCTGAAGGCCAACTCCCGGAGTCGCCCAATCTCCCGCATGGTTTGCGGGGCGTTGTTGCTATTGACTATGTATATCTCATTCCCGGCTTTGTTCGTCTTCCTGATAAAAAGCTCCCTGGTGAGCTCATCACGTAGTGCCTCCACCGGTACAGGTGGGATGATTTTTTGCATTGACATGGGCTGCAAATCTTGGTCTACGAAGCAAAAGTATTAAAAAATCCCCTTGTTGTCCTTATTCCCTGTTTGCTTGGTCCGACAGAAAGTTATTAACATTATGGTGGGTTAAAGTGGGTGAAGGTGTAGTAGTGTGGGAGAAATATACTACTTTTACCTGCATAACCCTGGAAGAACCATGATAACCTTTATCGGAGATCATACAGTCAGGCTCGACAGCAAGGGGCGCATTACGCTGCCGGCAGCCTTGAAAAAGCAGCTAAAAGGAGCTGCTGATCAGGGTTTTGTGCTTAAATGTGATGTTTACGAGAAATGCCTGAATCTGTATCCGATGCAGGAATGGGAGCGTCAGAGCCGCATCATTCGCTCGAAGACGAATCCTTACAACAAGGAGCATGCGCGTTTCCTGCGTATGTTTTTCGCCGGTACCGCAGAACTATCCCTTGATTCAAATAGCAGAATGCTCATTCCCAAGCGCCTGCTGGAGTATGCCAATGCCGGGTCGGAATTGGTGCTGGCAGGCCATACCGGCAAGATAGAGATATGGTCTGCTGAAGAATACGGGCGTGTGAGCCTGCCTGATGAAGGATTCGCAGCCATGGCAGAGAAGATACTGGGCGGATCATTTGACGAGGAAGAATGATGGGCTACCACAGGCCGGTACTCTTGTGCGAAAGCGTAGAAGGATTGAATATCAGGCCGGACGGTATTTATGTTGATCTGACTTTCGGAGGGGGTGGTCATTCCCGTGAGGTTCTTAACAAGTTGGGCAGAAAGGGGCGTCTGATCGCCTTTGATCAGGACCGGGATGCCGGGGCGAATGTACCGGCCGACAAGCGGATCAGCTTCGTGAGGGCGAACTTCCGCTACCTGCGAAACTTCCTTCGCTATCACAAGGTCGACAGCGTCGACGGAATCCTTGCCGATCTGGGGATCTCTTCCCACCAGATCGATCGGCCCGAAAGAGGGTTCTCCTTCCGGGCCGATGCCGCTTTGGACATGCGCATGGACCAGGAATCGGGCCGGACGGCTGCCGACATTCTGAATGAGGCAGAGCATGACGAGTTGGCCGGGATCTTCAGGCTTTACGGCGAGTTGAAGAATGCCGGTGCCATTGCCGGCCGCATTGTGCAGGCCAGAACTGAGGCTGCGATCCGGACCACGGGGGATCTGGAAGCCGCACTTGGGAAACTTGTTCCGGCCAGGCAGGCCCAGAAGTTTCTGGCAAAACTCTACCAGGCTTTGCGCATTCAGGTAAACCAGGAGATGGAGGCGCTCAGAGAGATGCTCTTGCAAACGGCCTCCTGGACCGCCGAGGGTGGCCGTCTGGTGGTCATTAGCTATCATTCGATCGAGGATCGCCTGGTGAAGAACTATATGAAAAGCGGGAATACGGAGGGTGAGGTGGAAAAGGACTTTTACGGGAATGTGCTTAGTCCCTGGCGGATGGTCAACAGAACGGTAATCAGACCATCGGAGGAGGAAGTGGAAGCGAATAACAGGGCAAGGAGTGCGAGGCTGCGTATTGCGGAACGTGTAAACAATGGGAAAACGAAATAAGAACGTAGAGTTTGAACCGGGATTGGAAGCGAAGGAGAAGAGTTTCGCTCTTCGCGACCTGGTGGATGGGAGCGTCCTCACCCGTGCTGCAGTTATGAAGCAATCGCGCTTCATTCTGCTCATCGTTTTCATTGCCTTTTTCTCCATCGCTAACCGCAACCATACCGAGAAAACGGTGATCAGGCTGAACCGCCTGCAACGCGATGTAAAGGAACTCAGATCGAAGTCCATCACCATTTCGGCCGACCTGGTGCGAATCAGCCGCCAGTCGGAAGTGGTTCGAATGGTCGAGGACTATGGGCTTGGATTGGAAGAAAACCTGGAACCGCCAAAAAAATTGCTCAGATGTCACTGAAACGCGACATATTGTTGAGGGCTTCCGTCGTGTACCTGGGCATCGTTGTGTTTGGGCTGCTCATCCTGGGAAAGGCGCTTAAACTTCAGCTTTTCGAGAAGGATATCTGGGCAAAGCAGGAGAACAGCACCATCAAGCACAAGGAGATTATGCCCAACAGGGGCAATATCTATTCTTCCGATGGAAGGCTGCTGGCAGTATCGCTTCCTTTTTACGAGATCCGTATGGATTTCCGTTCCGAGTCTTTTACGCAGGAGATTTTCGATCAGGGCATTGACGATTTGGCCAAATCCCTTTCGAATCTTTTTCAGGACAGGCACTGGAGTACGTACAAGAGAGCGCTGGTGAGGGCAAGGAAAGCCGGCGAACGGTACTATCTGGTGAAGCGCAATGTAAACTATACCCAGTTGCAGAAGGTCAAGGACTTCCCGATTTATAAGCTGGGCCCCTACAAGGGCGGGGTCATCTATGTGCAACAAAACAAGCGGGTAAGGCCTTATGGTATGCTGGCAGCCCGTACCGTGGGCTATACCATGAGTGGAAACCAGCGCAGTGTGGTTGGACTTGAGGGGGCCTTTGAGAAGGAGCTGCGGGGGGTTGAGGGCTACCGACTCGAGCGCAAAGTCCGGGGCGATATCTGGATGCCGGTTAAAGATGCCGGTCAGATCGACCCCAGGGATGGCTACGATGTCATCTCAACCATTGATGTCGATCTGCAGGATGTGGCCGAAAACGCCTTGAATGAACAGTTGATGAGGCATGGAGCCGACCACGGTTCTGTGGTGGTGATGGAGGTTTCCACCGGAAAGGTGAGGGCCATTGCCAATTTGAGCCGTCAGGACGACGGGAGTTATGCTGAGGAGTACAACTATGCCATAGGTGCCAGCACCGAGCCGGGTTCCACTTTTAAACTGGCTTCGGTGATCGCCTTGCTGGAGGACGGGATGGTGGGGCCCGACGACATCGTGGACACAAAAAATGGTGTAGTGCATTACTATGGCCAGAAGATGGAGGACAGCGGAGGAAAGGGACTGGGTAAGATCACTGTGAAAAGGGCTTTTGAAAAGTCGTCCAATGTGGGCATTTCCCTGTTGGTGAACAAACACTATGCAAAGAACCCCGAGCGTTTTGTGAACCGTCTCTACGAAATGGGCCTGAACCAGAAGCTGGGTGTCAGCATAAAAGGAGAAGGAAGGCCCGATATCAGGTATCCCGACAGTGAACTTTGGTCGGGGGTTTCTTTGCCCTGGATGTCGATCGGCTATGAGGTAAGCCTCACGCCCCTGCAGATCCTGGCCTTTTACAATGCCATTGCTAACGATGGGGCCCTGGTTAAACCCCGCTTTGCCGAGTCGCTGCGCTTCCATGGCAAGGTGCTTCGCTACTTCGATACCGAGGTCCTGAACAATCGCATCTGCTCGAAGGAAACCCTTGAAATTGTCCGTAGCATGATGGAGGGGGTCGTGGAAGAAGGGACAGCACGCAACCTGGCCAACTCACATTATGCCATTGCGGGTAAAACCGGCACCACCCAGATTTCGCTTCGCAATACGGGCTATTCCAAGGCCCTGCACCAGGCTTCTTTCGTTGGCTATTTCCCGGCCGATAGTCCTCGCTATTCCTGCATTGTGGTGGTTAATGCACCTTCCAAAAGTATTTACTATGGCAACCTTGTGGCGGGTCCCATTTTCAGGGAGATTGCCGACCGGATTTATGTAAGAGAATACGACCTGCATCCGGTCGAGGAAAGCACCCTGGAGGCGACGGTGCAGGCACCCTATTCGAAAAGTGGCCGGGCCAAAGCCATCGCACAGGTCTTCAGCTACCTCGATATGCCCCTGAAGGAGGCAGCGAATGCGGGAGAGTGGGTGAGTACCAGGCGTAGCGAATCGGGCGTGGAACTACGGAAACGAAGCATCCCTGTGGCTCTGGTACCAAATGTGGAAGACATGGGGCTGGCCGATGCCGTTTACCTGCTCGAGAAGAGCGGTCTGCTGGTGGAAGCCCGGGGACGTGGAACCGTGGTGCAGCAATCGCTTCCTCCGGGGAAAAAGGCCAGGGCCGGACAAACCATACGATTGCAAATGAGTATCGCAGAAAACAGATGAAACTGAGCAGACTCATAGCCGATGTGGAGCTGCTTCAGCGAAGTGGAAGCGGGGATCCCACGATTTCGGGCCTTTGTTTTGATTCCCGCGAGGTTTCAGCAGGCTGCCTCTTTACGGCTGTCAGGGGTACACTGGCCGATGGCCACGACTATATTCCTTCGGCCATCCGGGCCGGTGCCCGCGTCATTGTCTGCGAGAAGCTGCCAGACTCCCCCCCTTCCGATGAAGTCATTTGGATACGGGTAGGGAATGCCCGAAAAGCCCTTGCACTAATGGCCTCGGCCTGGTACGGGCATCCTTCACGGGAACTGAAGCTGGTTGGGATTACCGGAACCAATGGCAAGACCACCGTGGCGACACTGCTGCATCAGCTGCACGAGGACCTGGGCTACCGGGCCGGATTGCTATCGACGATTCGTGTGGTGAGCGGCGACATCGTTGAGGAGGCCAGTCACACAACCCCCGACCCCCTGCGGATTAATGCGGCCCTGCATCGCATGGTAGAGGCGGGATGCGGCTATTGTTTCATGGAGCTTTCCTCTCATGCCATTGATCAGGACCGCAGCACCGGCCTTCAATTTGCCGGAGGGGTCTTTACCAACCTGAGTCGCGATCACCTCGACTATCATGGCGATTTCAGGACCTACCTGGAATGCAAGAAACGCTTTTTCGACGACCTGCCCTCGACGGCCTTCGCCCTGGTGAATGCTGATGACCGGAACGGCAAGGTGATGTTGCAGAACTGCAGCGCAGAAAAGCGGCGCTATGCGATCAGGACCATTGGCGATTTTATGGCCCGCGTGCTGGAACTGCATCTCGAGGGCAGTGCCATGAGCATCGACCAGCATGAGCTTTGGGTGAACCTGCCCGGAATTTACAATGCCACGAACCTGCTTTGCGTATATGGAGTGGCCATGTTGCTTGGTCACCGCCAGGATGAGATTCTGAAGGGGCTGAGCCGGCTCAAATCGGTGGAAGGCCGTTTTGAGCTGCTTCAGTCGAAAGAGGGCATTACCGCTGTTGTCGACTATGCGCACAGCCCGGACGCACTTAAAAATGTTTTGGAAACCATTAACGAGGCAAACAGCGGAGGTGGAAAAGTAATTACCGTAGTGGGGGCCGGTGGTGACCGGGACAAGGGAAAGCGGCCCGGGATGGCTGCTGTTTCGGCTGAACTGAGCCATCGGCTCGTGCTCACCTCCGACAATCCCCGAAACGAAGATCCGGAAGCCATTCTCGACGACATGATGGAGGGGCTGAATGAGGCCCAGAAACGCAGGACCATACGGATCAGCAACAGGAAAGAAGCCATCAGGACTGCCTGCATCATGGCCGAAAAGGGCGACGTGATTCTGGTGGCCGGGAAGGGTCACGAACACTATCAGGAGATTCTTGGCGAGCGGCATCACTTTAACGACATGGAAATACTGGAACAAAGCCTTAAGCCGAAACAATGATTTACCACTTGTTTACATATCTCCAGGAACTGGATGTCCCGGGTGCGGGTATGTTCCGCTACCTCTCGTTCAGGGCGGCCTTCACTGTGATCAGCTCCCTGGTGATTTCCATGATTATCGGCAAGCGCATTATAGGCTTCCTCCAGCACCAGCAGATCGGAGAAACGGTAAGGGATCTGGGTCTGCAGGGCCAGATGGAGAAGAAGGGTACACCCACCATGGGCGGGATCATCATCCTGGCTTCCATTTTTATTCCCGTACTGCTTTTTGCCGATCTCACCAACATCTACATCCTTCTGATGCTGGTGACTACGCTCTGGCTGGGCCTGATTGGCTTTCTGGACGATTACATCAAGGTCTTTCTTAAGAACAAGGAAGGTTTGCGTGGGAAGTTTAAGGTAATCGGGCAGATTGGTCTGGGCCTGATTGTGGGGCTTACCCTCTTTCTGAGCGATGATGTGGTGATTCGCGAACGCATAGCCGTGACCCCCGACAACATCGGGATGTATGCTGCCGATGAGCTGCAGCAGGATGCTGCCGGCAACAGCTATGTAACAGAGAATCATAAGCGGCCCCTGACCACCATTCCCTTTGTGAAGAACAATGAGTTTGATTATCGCTGGCTCGTCTGGTTTGCAGGGGAGCATGCCGATACCCTGGTCTGGATCGTCTTTATCCTGATGGTGATGTTCATTGTTACCCTGGTATCGAACGGGGCGAACATTACCGATGGCCTCGATGGTCTGGCCACGGGATCCTCGTCCATTATCGGAGTTGCCCTGGGCATTCTGGCCTGGCTTTCGGGCAATGCCATTTACTCCAATTACCTGAATATCATGCACATTCCCGGAGCAGGAGAGTTGGTGGTATTTGCTGCGGCCTTCCTGGGTGCCACCGTGGGCTTCCTGTGGTACAATGCCTATCCTGCCCAGGTTTTCATGGGCGATACAGGCAGCCTTTCGCTGGGGGGAATTATTGCCGTTTTTGCCATCGTGATCCGCAAGGAATTGCTTATTCCCATCCTCTGTGGGGTATTCATGGTGGAGAGCCTTTCGGTGATTATACAGGTGGCCTGGTTTAAGCGGACAAAGAAAAAATACGGAGAGGGCCGGAGGGTTTTCCTCATGGCACCTCTGCATCACCATTATCAGAAAAAGGGCTATCCCGAATCCAAGATCGTTACCCGGTTCTGGATCGTGGGTATCCTGCTGGCAGTAATCAGTATAGTGACCCTTAAGATCAGATAAACAAAACTAAACCTATGGATAAGCGCGAACGTATTGTGATTCTTGGAGCTGGGGAAAGTGGAACAGGAGCGGCCATTCTGGCCAAGCAGAACGACTTCGATGTCTTCGTGTCGGATGCCGGGCGGATTAAGCCTTTTTACAGGTCCATGCTCGACGAACACAGCATTCTCTATGAGTCGGGGGGGCATAGCGATCGAATGATTCTGTCTGCGGATGAAGTGATCAAGAGCCCCGGCATTCCCGAAAGCGCACCCATTGTGAAACTCCTGCGTAAAAAAGAAATACCGATCATTTCGGAGATTGAATTCGCGGGGCGCTATACGAATGCCAGGACGATCTGCATCACGGGGAGCAATGGGAAAACCACGACCACCTCACTTCTTCATCACATGATGCGGAAGGCCGGGCTCAATGTTGGCATGGCCGGAAATGTCGGGCGCAGTTTTGCCTACCAGGTGGCTACCGAGGACTACGACTTTTATGTGCTCGAGCTAAGTAGCTTTCAGCTCGATGGCATGTATGAGTTCAAGGCTGATATTGCCATCCTGCTAAACATTACCCCCGACCACCTGGATCGCTACGACTATAACTTCCAGAACTATGTGGATTCGAAGTTCAGGGTGACCCAGAACCTGACCGAGGAGGAGTATTTTGTGTTCTGTTCCGATGATGAGATTACCATTAAGGAACTGGAGAAGATTGTGAGTCGTGCCCGCCAGCTGCCCTTTGCCTATAAGAAGAAGGAAGATGAGGTGGCCTGGGTCGGGCATGACGAGGTTCTGCAAATCGAATTCGATGATGTGGATTTTTCCATGTCGGTACAGGAGCTTTCCCTCAAGGGGCGACACAACACCTATAACAGCATGGCGGCCGGGATAGCCGGGAACGTACTTAAGATCAGGAATGATGTGATCAGAGAGGCCCTGATGGATTTTCAGGGTGTGGAGCACAGGCTCGAGACGGTGGCCAAGGTACATGGCATCAATTTTATCAACGATTCCAAGGCTACCAATGTGAACTCGACCTGGTATGCCCTTGAAAGCGTGAATACCAGGACGGTATGGATTGTTGGCGGAGTCGACAAGGGGAACGACTATAGCGAACTCTATAAGCTGGTCGAGAACAAGGTGAAGGCCATCGTATGCCTCGGCAAGGACAACGACCGGGTAAAAAAGGCCTTCGAAGGCAGGGTGGAGTCCATCGTGGAGGCAAGAGCAATGGACGATGCTGTGAAAGCAGCCTATTATCTGGCCAAGGACGGTGAAACTGTATTGCTGTCGCCTGCTTGTGCAAGCTTCGATCTTTTCGAAAGCTTCGAAGACAGAGGGCGGCAGTTTAAATCGGCTGTACGCAGCCTCTAACTACCAGAGAAGGAGAAGGTGCAAACTCTGCGTAAATACATAAAAGGAGACAGGATCATCTGGATGGTGGTGCTCATTCTGCTTGTGATTTCGCTGCTGGCGGTCTATAGCTCTACGGGCTCGCTGGCCTACAGGAACCAGGCAGGAAATACCTTTTTTTATTTTTTCCGACAGTTCAAACTTATTCTGCTTGGGCTCCTGATTATTTTCGTTTCGCACCTGATTCCCTACAGGTTCTACATGCGCATGTCGATTGTGGCCCTGTCCGCAGCGGTGGTCCTGCTTGCACTAACCCTCCTCGTGGGAACCAATATTAATGAGGCCACGCGCTGGCTCGAGGTCAGGGGAACAGGGCTCACGATTCAGCCCTCCGATTTTGCAAAGATCGGTTTAATGATGTACATCGCCAAGATCCTGTCGGTGAATCAGGAGGAGGCAAAGTCGAAAAAGCAGGCCTTCGGGAAGATTTCCCTGGCCATTATGGCGGTTTGCGGCCTCATTCTGCCCGCGAACCTCTCTACGGCCATGATCGTGTTTACGACTGCCTTCAGCATGATGTTTGTCGGGCGGATACCTGTGAAGTTTCTGGCGCTCATGATTTTTGCCCTGGTTTTTGGCTTAGGGGTTTTTGTTGGGGCCTCACTGCTTTTGAAAAAGGACGGGCGCATCCAGACCTGGATCAACCGGATCGAGTCCTACTGGGAGGGCGGAGGAAACAGCTACCAGGCCGATCAGGCAAAGGTGGCCATCGTCCAGGGTGGTCTGTTTGGGAAGGGGCCCGGAAACAGCACCCAGCGCAATCTCCTGCCACATCCCTATTCCGATTTTATTTATGCCATTATCATCGAAGAATACGGGAGTCTCGTGGGTGGGGTACTGGTCCTTTTCCTCTATCTCTGGCTATTCTTCAGGGGGGGATTGATTATTCGGCGAAGCAGGAGCACCTATGGTGCTTTCCTCGCCTTTGGCCTGTCTCTGGGTCTGGTTCTGCAGGCCTTTGTAAACATGGCCGTTGCCGTCGGGCTGGTACCGGTTACCGGCCAGACCCTGCCCCTGGTGAGCATGGGCGGATCATCCATCTTCTTCACCTGCATGTCGGTAGGCATCATCCTGTCGATCAGCTGGGGAACCCGGGTGGAGGCGGGGGATCCTGCCGGGGTATCTGGTGTATCCGCTGGCGGAGCAAGGGCTTCAACTGCTGACAGTGCCGGAGATTCTGCTGTCGGATCAAAGAAAACCGCCCGGAAGGCCAGGGCCACTTCTGATGAGCAGAGGGCTGAAGATGCGCTCCGCGGGGTGCGCAGGACTATGGAGAAACTCGATAAAGAAAGGGAAGCAAATGACTGACCGGGCTTCGTATCGCATCCTCATTGGTGGGGGGGGAACCGGGGGACACGTTTTCCCGGCCATAGCCATAGCCGATGCGCTGAAGGCACAGCTGCCCGGCAGCCGCTTTCTTTTTGTAGGTGCGCTGGGACGCCTTGAGATGGAGAAGGTTCCGGAGGCCGGTTACGAGATTGTGGGCCTGCCAGTCGCCGGTTTTCAGCGACGGCTGACCCTGAAAAATGTGGGTGTTGGAATCAGGCTCATCCGAAGCCTGCTCCTTTCCCGGAAGATTATTCGTCGCTTTCGGCCCGATGTAGCAGTCGGAGTTGGTGGCTATGCCAGTGGTCCCATCCTGAGGGCGGCTTCCCGCAGGGGCGTGCCGGTAGTCATTCAGGAACAGAATTCCTATGCCGGACTCACCAACCGCCTGCTTGCGGCGGCTGCAAAACGGATATGTGTGGCCTATGAGAACATGGATCGGTATTTCCCGGCCGCAAAAATCGAGCTCACCGGTAATCCGGTTCGGGCAGCACTTCTGAGCGACGAAAGGGATCGCACCGACTGCCTGAAATTGTTTGAGCTGGACCCGGCAAAAACGACCTGCCTGCTTATTGGCGGAAGCCTGGGGGCCCGCACCCTTAATATGAGCGTGCTGGCAGGTTTAGAGCTCATACAGGAGGCCGGGTTGCAGCTGATCTGGCAGTGTGGGAAGGCACGCTACAAGGAAATGCAAAGGGCCCTTGAGGGAAGGGACAGCAGGGGCATCCTGCTTACGCCCTTTATTGCCGATATGTCGGCTGCTTACGGTGCTGCCGATGTGATTGTTTCCCGGGCCGGTGCACTCAGTATTTCGGAATTGTGCATCATCGGCAAGCCGGCCGTATTGGTGCCCTCCCCCAATGTGGCGGAGGATCACCAGACCCGCAATGCCGAAGCCCTGGTAAAGAAGGAGGCTGCCATCATGGTGCGTGATGCAGATGCGGAGCAGGAACTGGTAGGCCGGCTCATTGCCCTGCTGGACGATGAAGCCCTCATGGGCCGGATGTCGGAGAATATGCGTAGGCTTGGGATTCCCGATGCTGCAAACCGGATTGCAGAGGAGGTGAAAAAAACCATGAAGAAAAGATGATGTGGAAGGACCTGGATAGGGTGTATTTTATAGGTGTGGGGGGCATTGGAATGAGTGCCCTGGCCCGTTATTTCCTGAGTCAGGGCAAGCATGTGGCCGGCTATGACCGTGTTTCCACACCCCTTACCGAAGAGCTGGTGCGGGAGGGAATCGAAATCCATTTTGAAGACGATGAGGACTTGATTCCCCTTCCTTTCAGGAGGCCGGAAGCCTGTTTGGTCGTCTATACCCCGGCTGTGCCGGACCGGCATCGCGAGCTGAACTATTTCAGGACAAAGGGTTTCCGCATTACCAAGCGGGCCGCTGCCCTTGGAGAGGTTTTTAATAGCGGGAGGGGTATTGGAGTGGCAGGAACCCATGGCAAAACCTCCATATCGACCATTCTCACCCATATCGTGTCCCGCTCCGAATTGGGCTGCAACGCTTTTCTCGGAGGTATAGGGAAAAACAGCGGTAGCAATTTCCACCTCGATCCCGACTCGGAACTCATGATCGCTGAAGCGGATGAATTCGACCGTTCCTTCCTGGCCCTCTGTCCCGAGATTGCCGTGCTTTCTTCTATGGATGCCGATCACCTCGACATCTACGGAGATGAAGACAGCATCCGGAAGGGCTTCGAGGCCTACATCGCGCAGATCCGAAAAGGGGGAAAGCTGGTGATAAAGACGGGGCTCGAGGCAGCTGTGCCTCCGGGTATTGAAGTGTTTAGTTACGGACTGAGCGGAGAAGAGGCCGATTACCGGGCACTTGGCCTGCAGCCAGCCGGTGTGGGCTATCGCTTTCAGGTGGAAGGCCCCGGTCTTCATATTCCCGATGTCCTGCTTCCCATTCCGGGCTTGCTGCAGGTAGAGAACGCCCTGGCTGCCGTGGCGGTTTGTCACCAGCTGGGCCTGTCTTCGGAGCAGATTGTGGGAGCGTTGGCCGACTTTCAGGGGGTGGTAAGGCGTTTCGATATGCAGCTGAACAAGGAGAAGCACATCTACATCGACGACTATGCCCATCATCCCGAAGAGATTCGGGCCTTCCTGGCTTCTGTGAGGAAGCGCTGGCCCGGGAAAAAACTGACCGGCATTTTTCAGCCTCATCTTTTTTCCCGAACGAAGGACTTCGCCGGGGGCTTTGCCAAAAGCCTTGGCATGCTTGATGCACTGATTCTGCTCGACATCTATCCGGCCCGGGAAGAGCCCATGCCGGGTGTGGATGCAGGACTGATCTTTGCACAGGTCGAATTGGAGGACAAGCTGTGGATCAGAGACGAAGAGTTGCTGTCTGTGATTGCCAAACGAAAGCCCGAGTTGCTGGTCAGCATGGGTGCCGGTGATATCAGCCGCTTCGTGGCACCAATAAAAGAACTATTGAACAAAGAGACTTGAAGAAGGCGCTCAACATATTGATCTGGTTAATGCTGTTGGGATGGATCATCCTGAGCACGGGCTTTATCGCCTCGGAAGGAGAGAAAGTGCTTTGTCAGAACATCGATGTGGTGTTCAGTGACACCCTTTCGGGTCGTTTTGTGAGTGAGAACAGCCTGCGTGCTGTACTTGCCGAAACCGGCATTCCCCTCCAGGGTTACCCTTTGCAGGAGATCAACAGCCGTAAACTGGAGCAGGAGCTTGAAAAGAATCCCTACATCCGAAATGCAGAGGTGAGTAAAGATGTGAGCGGTCGGCTCGAAGTAAGTGTCGATGAGCGCATAGCGCTTGTGCGGGTCATGCCTGCCGGTAAGCAGGGCTACTATCTCGATACCGAGGGTAAGGTGCTTCCGCTATCGTCTGCCTTCGTTCCCAGGATTCTGTTGGCCTCGGGCTATTTTCCCCGGTCGGGCGAAAAGGACGATCAGGGGCGGCTCGAAGAGTTGTATCGCTTTGCAGGCTTTGTGAGTGAACATCCCCTCTGGCGCGATCAGATTGTCCAGATCTATCTGGGCAACAAGGGGAATTACGAGCTCATCCCGAGGGTCGGGGCCCATCAGGTTCTTTTGGGCAGCATGGACAATTGGGAGCGAAAACTGGAAAACCTGGAGCTCCTTTACAGACAGGCCTTCCCGAAATACGGATGGAACAATTATAGCGTGATCAATCTAAAATATACGAACCAAGTAATATGCACTAAACGATAAACTATGGCAACAAAAGGAAAATACGTCGCTGCGGTAGACATTGGAACCACCAAGATTGTGAGTCTGGTGGGCCGGCTGAATGAACAGGGCAAACTGGAGGTCCTGGGCATGAGCCAGACAGCATCAATTGGCATCAGGCGCGGGGTGGTCCTCAACATTGACGAGACGGTGAATGCAATTCAGACCACCACTGCTGAAGCCGTTAAACAATCCGGCGTTAAATTCCCCGAGGTCTTTGTCGGGATTGCGGGCCAGCACATCAAATCGGTCCGGAACCGCGGTTACATCAACCGGGATTCCTACGATGATGAGATTACCCGGGACGATCTTCAGAAACTGATCAACGATATGTACAAGATTCCGGTCGATGTCGGAGAGGAGATTATTCATGTGCTGCCCCAGAACTACATTGTGGATAATGAAAACGGGGTAAAGAACCCTGTGGGTATGTTCGGGAAAAGGCTGGAGGGCAACTTCCACATTGTAATTGGTCAGATTACCTCGGCCCGGAACATAGGGAAATGCATTAATCGCGTGGGACTCGATGTGAAGCAGCTTGTGCTTGAGCCTCTGGCCTCGAGTGCGGCCGTTCTGACCGATGATGAGAAGGAGGCAGGTGTGGCCCTGATCGACATCGGAGGTGGTACGACCGACGTAGCGGTATACTACGACGATGTGATCAGGCATACAGCAGTGATTCCCTTTGGCGGGAACGTCATCACCCGCGATATCAAGGAGGGCTGTGCCATCCTGCAACGCCAGGCCGAGTCCTTAAAGATTCAGTTTGGCTCTGCGCTGGGCGATCTGGCCCAGGAGGACAAGGTGGTTACCATTCCGGGTATCTCGGGCCGTGAGCCGAAGGAGATCAGCTTCCGCAGTCTGGCCTATATTATTCAGTCGCGGATGGAAGAAATCATAGATGCGGTGAGCTATGAGATTGAAAACTCGGGATATCTGGATAAGCTAAGCGCGGGGATCGTACTCACCGGGGGCGGTTCCTTGCTCAAGCATTTGAGCCAGCTGGTGAAATTTAAAACCGGCATGGATGTCAGGTTGGGCTTTCCGGGCGAAAACCTGGCGGCAGATACCATTGAGGCAGTGAACCAGCCTATGCTGGCCACTTCGGTTGGACTCTTGCTGAAGGGCCTCGAGTACTATGACGAACACCAGGAAGAAATGCAGGTTGAGGAAGCTGTGGCCCCTCCGAAGCCGGAGAAGAAAGCCACGAAAGAAGTCGTGCAGAAAGCGGATCCTGTCGCAGAAGCGATGGAAGAGGGGAGTCCTTCCCTGGCAGCTGAAGCGGAAAAGAGCCAAAAAAACAAAAAGGGCGGAACGCGGGTAGGCAAGATTGTTGAAAACCTGAAGAATTCGCTGTCGGATCTGTTTGATGACGGAGACACTCAACTTTAACGCACAAAACAAACATCATGGAAGACTTAATGCATTTTGATTTGCCGCCCGAGCGTTCCTCCATCATCAAGGTGATTGGTGTGGGTGGCGGTGGTAGTAACGCGGTGAACCACATGTACCGCAAAGGGATCCAGGATGTGAACTTTGTGGTATGTAATACCGATGCCCAGGCCCTTCATAACAGTCCGGTAGCTGTTCGTATCCAGTTGGGCGATGCCACTACTGAAGGCAAGGGGGCCGGCAGCAAGGCCGAAGTGGGCCGGCTTGCGGCCGAGGAAAGCCTCGATCGCATTACCGAGGTCCTCTCGAGCAATACCAGCATGGTGTTCATTACAGCCGGCATGGGTGGTGGAACCGGTACGGGTGCTGCACCTGTCATCGCGAGAGTTGCAAAAGAAATGGGGATATTAACTGTTGCCATAGTGACCATTCCCTTTCGTTTCGAAGGACCCGACCGCATCGACCAGGCCATCGAGGGCATCAACAAGCTCAAGGACCATGTCGATTCCCTGCTGGTGATCAACAATGAAAAGCTCAGGGAGATTTACGGAAACCTGAAGGTGGGGATGGCCTTTGAGAAGGCCGATGATGTGCTGGCCATAGCCGCTAAAGGCATTGCAGAGATCATTACGGTGCATGGCTATATCAATGTGGATTTTGCCGATGTGCAGACCGTGATGCAGGAAAGCGGGGTTGCCATCATGGGTTCGGCTACAGCCTCGGGCGAGGACCGGGCACGAACTGCCATCTCGGATGCCCTGACCTCGCCATTGTTGAATAACAATGATATTACGGGTGCCAGGAGTGTGCTTCTGAGCATTACATCGGGCACGGATGAGATTACCATGGACGAGATTTCGGAGATCACCGACTATGTGGTGAATGCAGCATCCAGGGAAACCTCTCTGATCTGGGGCATGGGTTCGGACGAATCCCTGGGCGAGGGCATCAATGTGACCATTATTGCCACGGGCTTTAAGATGAACAGCATACCCGAGCTGTACATCGGGAAGAAGGAGAAGCATTTTGTTCCGCTGAGGGATGCGGGGCGGCAGTCAGAGAAAGCGGATAAGCGCTCGAATGTTACTTCCCCCCGCCAGCAGGCCCTTGATTTCGGAGTCAGGGACAAGGAGGAGGGTGCCGAAGAATATGTCCTGCTTGGACAGTCGGCCAGGACCTCCGACGAGCCAAGCGAGGAAAAATTGGCCGATCGGGTTAAACAGATTCGGGAGACCCACGAGAAGCTGAAAGAACGGGGCTATCTGAGCCATTCTCGCAATGAAGAGATTGATGAACTTGAAAACGTCCCGGCCTTTAGGAGGCGGAATGTGAATATCGAACAGAAGAAGCACTCAGAAGATGAGGAGCTCAGCCGCTATCGGCTGTCCGACGGGAATGAGGGGGAAGATGGTCCCACCCTCCGGCCCGACAATGGTTATCTCCACGACAATGTGGACTAAGCTTCTTGTTCATTCATAGAAAAAGAGGCTGGCTCGAAGGAGCCAGCCTCTTTCTTATGCTCTGCGTCGGTCTGCGGGAATCCAAAGCCTGTTCGGGCCAAAGCTGGAAGCCCCGGACTGACTTTAGTTATAGAAAATCTCCAGTCGTCTGTCTTCTATGTCTGCCTTTTCCATCAGTGCATTGTAGGCCTCATAGCTACTCCTCGATTCGAAGGTATAACGAAGGCGGGTGCGCAGATCGGCTTCATTCTGGGAGGAGGGATTATCTGTACGGTTGTTGACAGCAATTACAAAGACCCCACTTTCACCAATCATCGGAACAGAAATCTGATCAACAGGCAGATACGTGCTGGCTCCCACAATGAAGGGCTCCATACCGATGCCGGGAACAAAAGTGCTGGTAAAGCTGACCTGTGTGGCTTCACCTACCTGCTGCTTGTTGGCCGTGCCCCATTCGTTCAGGTCGCTTACGCCGGCCAGTTCACCCTGCATGCGCTCGACCAGTTTCTCGGCTTTTTTCTGCTTGAGTACCGCCAGTTCCAGCTCGGTCCTGACCTGCTCCATGCTTGCATAGCCTTCTTCCCTGGCCTCGGTCAGTACGGCTACGATGTACTGCTCATCGGACTGGCTGAAGATGTCGCTTACGCTGTTGATATCAGAGGTATAGGCCCATTTGATAATTCTGGTGGGTTCTTCGATACCCGGAATGGTTTGCTGGTCGCGGCCAATGTTGGGTGCAAAACGGGGATCGAGTCCGAATTCCCGCGCCTGCTCGGTGAAGTTATCCAGATTGGTGGCCTTGCCTCTGAATTTGACAGCGCGGTTATAGTAGTCCTGGTTGGTTTCGTCGCTGGGAAAAATACTTTTGACCACGGTGGCTACCTGCATTTTTTCAACGGGACGGCTTTGGTCCTCAATGCGGATGATGTGGATGCCAAACTGTGTATCTGCCGTAAGCAGATCGCCTTTCTTGTTTTCGAAGCAGGCGTTGTTAAAGTTGGTCACCATGGTGCCTTCTGAGAACCATCCCAGGTCTCCGCCAATTGCTTTGTTGCTTTCGTCGGCCGAGTATTCCATTGCAATTTGGTGGAAGCTCCCCCCCTTTTCAAGCACCTGAACAAGGCTGTCGGCAACGGCCTTCATTGCGGCACGATTGCCGTTGAAGGCCTGGGACGAAAGCAGGATATGGCGTGCTCTGACAGAGTCGGGACGCATCTGCAGGTTGTATGCGCGGCTTACCTTGAAGCTTTCTCCATCGCGGTAGGGGCCAAAAATCTGGCCCTCATCAGCACCCTTGAGTGAGTCGGTGATGCCAACGGGAAGTTCTTCCCGGGTGTAGAACCTGACATCGAAGGGTTCATCCGAGGTCTGGTTTACGTAGCGGGGAATTTCATCACCTTCGATCCGGGCAAATTCGGCCCTGGACTGCCGACTCAGGAATTCGGCATTTTCGATGTCGGTCTGGCTGGGCTTTACCTCGAATACCACGTACTGGAAGGTTCGGCTGGCATTCTGCCTGTACTTCTCAATATGCTCCTTGTAGTAAGCTTTCAGGTCGGCTTCACTTATGTTGACTTCTTCATCAGCTACCTCGGAGAAGGGTCTGGATACGTAAGAAAAGTCGGTGCTTTTTTGGCTCTCGCTTATGTAGTCCTTAACATCGAGCGAGGAGGGCTGGAAGCCTTTTTGCACCAGAGTAAAGTACTTCTCACTCATTTTCTCATCGAGAATTTCGTTCTCAATGAACAGCCAGCGCTGCTTCTCCTGCACAAACTGGGGGTTTTCCAGGGCATTGAAATAGCTGTTTATGACCTGGAAATTCAACATACCGGTCTCGGGGTTCGAGAACATCTGCCGAACAATGGGGTGAGGTTCACCCAGGGTCGGATTGCCCGCAAGACCCATGGCCTGGTCGCCGGTTACCATGCTTTTCAGTTCGTCGGTACTGACGGTAATTCCGATCTTTTTGTAGGCACGGCCCATGATGGTTTCACGGAGTAACCTGCGCCATGTCTCCTGCTGGATTTGTCTTTCCATCTCGGAGTCGAGGGCCTGCCCTCCGGCGTTTAACTCATAAAATGCACGGAGGCTCTGCTCCCGGTTCATATATTCCTGGGCATCGATCACTTTTCCATCGATTTCTGCAACCTTACGGCCCCCCATTCGGGGAGAACCCGACCCCAGCATGTCACCAAGAATGAAGGCAAAAAGTGCCAGTCCGATGACAATCGCAACCAGCAAACCGGCCCTTGTTCTAATCTTCTGTAATGTGGCCATTTATCTCTAATCGTTAGTAAAAAAATAGGCTAAATTTGAGCCTACGAATATAGCAATATTTGGAAGTATATTGAAGGATGTAAGCTGAAATTTAGGCCTTCCCAGGGCCGATACCGGACCAAAGCGATCAATTGGCAGCAAAGTGTTCCTTTTGGGGCTGCTTTAATAAGAAGTGCAGGAGCCAGGCCGGCTCATCAATCGCGGCGCGAGTGCCTGTGTTTTCTTTTGAAGAAATACATCAGGAAGGCTGTAAGGGCGAACAGGTAGTAGTACCATGAGCCTGCCAGGCCATTCGACATGCTTACATCAACGGCCATGTAGAGCAAGAGTCCGCCCATGATGAACCAGACCATTTCAAGTACACGGCCACTCATGTTATTCCTCATCGGGTACAGTTACGGTTCCACTGGTGCCAATCAGCTGCCAGTTATTCAAATGCTGGTCGGAGGTGAATCCTTCTTTGCCATAAAAGGTACCGTCTTCGTTCTGCACCCTTGTGTAGGCATTTGAATAGATGAATTCCTTTTGCTCGTCCCAATACATTTCTTCGGTATTCAGTTCATCCCCGTTGCTGAGGCGTCTGGCAATCACATTTCCTGTGGCATGCCAGAGCCTCTCCTTGGTGTAGTAAATGGTATAGTCGGCTCGAATCGAGGATTCAAGCTTCAGTGAATCGCCGTAGAAAAACACATCCATGCCTTTCGGAAATTCCATATAGGGCCGCTCCAGGTCGGGGAAATTCATGAAAAGAGGGGCGGTGATACGGACCTTTACCCTGGCCGAGTCGCTGTAGATGACCTCGATCTGATTGCCCTTTATTTTGGGGATAAGGGTCTCATCGGTGAGCAGTCCGACACGCTCAATGTCGTTTTCGCAGCTGCCAAGCAGGATTCCTCCGGCAAGGAGCAGGGGGAATACTCGTCTCAGGTGGTCCTTCATCATGGCTACAAAGATAACAAGCCTTGAGGCTATCCCGGCAAGTCGGCAGGAAAAACTGTCATGGCCGACAGAAGCCCAACCCGAAAAAAGGCTGCCTCAGATGAAACAGCCCTTTTTGTATGGTGTTGCCATGAAAGGATGGCTATTTTCTGGAACGTACCGTGGTGTACTCGTTGATGCAGCCTTTCACCTGGTAGGAGTCGCCGTCCTTCAGATCGCGGAAAAAGACGTCCTCATGGTTGGGAAAGTGGTTGGAGTAGTCCCTGATCTTCTTGTTGGCATCATCTGCCACAGAGGGATCAACCGACTTGGCCTTCTTGTATTTGTCGATGGCTACCCAGAAGGCAGTGCTCTTCTCAAAGGCATCGCCCAGGTTTTCCCTGGATCCTACGCAGGCATCTCCAAGGATGAGATAGGCTTTGCCCAGATCGCTCTTCAGCGAGATGGCCTGGCGGGCGGCCTTGATGGCATCGCAGAACTGTTTGTTTGCGCTTTCGACAATGGCCAGCTCATAGTACCATTCGGCCTTGGTTTCATTGTCAACATCGGAACCTGCTATCGCCTCTTTCAGGTACATCCCGGCTTTGTTGTAGTCGCTTTTTACGATAAAGAGCTTGGCCAGGTTGTGAGCCGAAACCGGACCCGGTTCAATGCTGTACATCTGCTCGGATGCCGCGACATAGAGATCGGAACGGTCGCAACCAGTGGCAGTGTAGAATTTAATCACTTTCTCGAGGAAGGCCTTATCATTTTTGGAGGCCTCGTACTGAGGCTCAAAGTAGCCATTCAGGGCATCGCAGGTGAGCAGGCCACTCTTCAGCATGTTGTCGTCGATGGCAGCCTTCGCCTTTTCCCAACGGGAACTTCCTCTTTGCAGAAGCTTGTCAACAATTCCGGTTACCATAAAGTAGTCTTCAATGGATTGCCCGTCGGTGTTTTTCCCGGCCTGGTTCATGCTGATACTGGCCGAGATAAAGGTTCTGATAACGGCGTCGCGCGATTTACTTTTCTCGATATCAATACTTTGTTTGAGGATCTCATAGGCCTCTTCAACCGATGCGACATCGGAGCTGCGGAAGCGCAGCAGGTCGATCCCTTTTCTGCCCAGGATGGCTCCCTTTTTCTTTGGGAAGTACTTGATACGCTTGTCGTAGATAAGCATAACGGTGTCTATAAGCTCTTCTTTGCGTTCGGGGCTCTGAGCAGCTTCGACAAACTTTTTGTACATGGTGACACCTTCAACGTACATCTTCTCGCTGGCTGCAGGGCATTCGCCGAATACCTTCCGCCAGGGGTTAATGGCATCCTTGTAGTTGTTGTGCTTGAAGAATTCCTTGTAGAGGGATAGATTCTTAATGCAATTGATACTGTCCTGGCCATGCCCGTATCTTGATCCGTCCTCAACGCCTTTTTGTGAGAGAACTGGTAGAACAAACATAAAAGTCGACATTGCCACTAAAATGGACTTGAGGGCTTTTGTTTTCATACCGCTGTAATTTAATCAAATTTCCGTTTCCGGAACCATAAGTCGTGCAAAGTTACATTAAATGTGATAATTCCATAATTTTCTTTCACCAAATTGAAGTCGGTGGTTCCGCGTGTGCCGAGGGTGAAAGACACATTTAAACTTGTTTTCATCGACTTTACCGGTAGTCCCAGTCCAAATGTTATGCCATAATCTTTAAGCTGCTCTCCATTGACCACGAGATAGTAGTCGGAATAATAGCCTCCAAGCCTGTAGGCGATGAACTTATGGTAACCTCTGAGGGCTTTCTGATTGGGGATCAGTTCGGCCCCGAAATGTATGGAACTGGCCTTTGTCGTACTGTAATTATATCCGCTGAGGGAGCCGGTCCAGTCCTGCATGTAATAGTCGGCCGTAATGGTCAGTTTCCCGGGGATGCCAAAGGCAAGCCCAAGGCCGGTTTTGGAGGGTAGGGTAAAGGGAGCCATGAGGGTGTCCTCATCCAGTTTATAAGCCGGATCAATGATAACCGAGTCATTCAGATGAGCCCTTTTGTAGGGGTAAACATTGTTGGTGATCCGGGTCTTGGTATTGGCCCTGATCCGGGTTTCCAGATCGTAAGTTCCGCCCAGACAGAAGAAAAACCTGTCATCGAAGGTTTCCTGGTATTGAAGCCCAAAACTGAAAACCGGCTGTCGGAGGTCGAGATTCTGCACCGATTTAGCCGACCATGTCTTATAGGCGGGCAGTTTAGCCAACTGCTCACGGGTCAGACGCCCAAGTAAGTAGTTCATGGTAACCCCGATCGAAATCCTGTCGAAAAACTTCATTGCAGTTCCCACATAGAAGTTCAGGATCCCGCCATCGCCCTTGTTGTAGATGTCGAGAGCTGTACCTGTCTGCGTATCGTTGTATTCCTGTTTGATGTTATAGCCCACGCTGCTATAGGGAACGATTCCGGCCGAAAAACCCAGGTGTTTGCCCATGGAGGAGGCGAAGGTCACATGATGCAGATTCATGTTCCACCAGGTGTTTTTCGCGTTGGCGGTTTCGTACTGGTTATGAAAGGAATTGACCCCGAAATCGAAGAAGACAGAGGTGCTGTCGATCGAGGCGAAGGCAGCCGGGTTCAGGTAATTGATTCGTGAATTGTTGTGAATAGCGATGCCCGTGCCCCCCATGCTGAGATTCTGCCCCAGGCCCGGTTTTGCCAGATCGCCCAGTCCAAAGCGGGTGTAGGGCGAGTAGGTATTGAATTGTGCCAACATGCCCGGGCTTAAAGAAAGCAGGAGTATGGCGGCGCCTATTAGCTTATTTCGCATTGTGTACCAGTATACTGTTTAGCCCGATCAGGTTCAGAACCGGGTCCACAAAGATGCTACTTTTTAATTTTCCGGCAAAGAATTTTGCGTCACCGCCGGTCAGCACAACCTGTAAGTCCGGGTATTCCAGTCCTATCGAACGAATAAAACCATCCATCTCAAAGACAATGCCATGGACAACGCCTGCCTGGATCGCTTCCTGGGTTTTGCTTCCCACCAACACCGGACCCGATGCGGGACGTTCCAGCAGGGGAAGGCGGTTGGTGAATTTATGCAGTGCCCTGAAACGTGTGTCGAGTCCCGGTGAGATATTTCCTCCCGGATAGGTTCCTGAAGCGGTAATCAGGTCATAGGTAATGGCCGTTCCCGCGTCGATGACCAGGGCATTCATTCCGGGATAGAGGCTGTGTGCCCCAACCACTGCAGCAATTCTGTCGTAGCCCAAAGTCTCGGGAGTGGCATAGAGGTTGGTAAGCGGGATGGGTGTGGAGGCATTGAGTTCGATGCAGGTCGGGAAAAGGGTAGCCAGGTAGTCGATCAGTTCCCTGGAATAGTTCACCACCGAGGAAACAATTACGCCTTCGATCCCCGGATGCCTTTCATGGAAGCGGGCGATTTCTTTTGGACTCAGCCTCGCATAGTTTCCCGATTCCAGGATTGTCTTCCCCTCAACTACCGCAATCTTACACCTGGTGTTACCCAGGTCGAGTATTAGATTCATTGCTCTGACCCTTGTTCAGCAATTGCAGCAGTTTGTGTGCATCGCTGATTGTTTCTACTTTGTCGCTGCGCAAACTCAGCCTTTCTTCCTCTTCCCTCATCCGGAAGGCGAGTGGATTGGCCTGAATGTTTGCAATGACCTCCCGGAATTTCTGGGACGCATAGAAGGGCGCTTCCGGGTTGCTTACAAAATACGTGATCAGCGTGTTCTTTTTCAATATGATTTTTTCAACACCAATGCGTTGTGCCAGCCAGCGAAGCCTGACGACCTCCAGCAATTGCCGGGCTGCTTCGGGGAGGGGCCCGAATCGGTCGCTGAGCATTTCTCTGAAGGCCTCCAGGGCAGCTTCATCTTTTACCAGATCGAGCCGGCGGTAGAGATCGACCCGTTCGGGAATGTTGGCAATGTAGCTGTCGGGGAACAGGAGCTCCAGGTCGGTGTCGATATGGCAATCCGAGAGGAAGACGACATCCGCTGCCGGTTTTTCGGGTTTTTCGTCATAAAGGCTGCTGAACTCGCTGTCTTTCAGCTCCTGAATGGCTTCATTCAGAATCCTGTTGTAGGTTTCAAAACCGATGTCGGCAATGAAACCACTTTGCTCTGCGCCCAGCAGGTTGCCGGCCCCTCTGATGTCGAGATCCTGCATGGCAATGTTAAATCCACTGCCCAGGGCCGAGAATTCTTCGACAGCCTTGAGCCTGCGACGGGACTCCTGCGAAAGCACCGTCAGCGGGGGAGCAAAAATGTAACAAAAGGCCTTCTTGTTGGAGCGCCCTACCCGTCCGCGGAGCTGATGAAGATCGCTCAGGCCAAAGTTGTGGCCGTTGTTGATAATTATCGTATTGGCGTTTGGAATATCGAGTCCCGATTCGACAATGGTGGTGGCGATGAGCACATCGTAGTCGCCCTGCATGAAGTCGAGCATGATTGATTCGAGCTTTTTCCCGTCCATTTGTCCGTGTGCCACCACCGAGCGTGCTGCCGGCACGACCCGGTCGACAGTTTCTTTGATCTCCATGATGTTCTGCACGCGGTTGTGGATAAAAAACACCTGTCCGCCCCGGCTGATCTCATATTCCACAGCCTCCTTGATGATCTCTTCATTGAAGGGGTGGAGTTCGGTGATGATGGGATGGCGGTTGGGAGGGGGGGTGTTGATGATGGAAAGGTCGCGGGAGCCCATCAGCGAGAATTGCAGGGTACGGGGGATGGGTGTGGCGGTCAGGGTGAGGGTATCGACATTCAGCTTGAACTGTTTCAGTTTTTCCTTGACGCTAACCCCGAACTTCTGCTCTTCGTCAACGATCAGAAGGCCAAGGTCCCTGAAGCCGACCTCCTTGCCCACAAGCTTGTGGGTCCCAATGATGATATCAATCTGCCCGTTTTCCAGCTTTTTAAGAATTTCGCGCTGCTCGGCGGCTGTCCGAAAACGACTCAGGTAATCGACTGTGCATGGAAAGTTTTTCAGGCGGTCTTTAAAGGTGTTGTAGTGCTGAAAGGCCAAAACGGTGGTGGGAACAAGTACAGCCACCTGTTTGCTGTCGCTAACCGCTTTGAAAGCTGCGCGGATGGCCACCTCGGTTTTTCCGAATCCCACATCTCCGCAGATCAGTCTGTCCATGGGGAAACCGGCTTCCATCCCCGCCTTTACATCGGCGGTGGCTTTTAGCTGATCGGGGGTGTCCTCATAGATGAAGGACGACTCCAGTTCCTGTTGCAGGTAGGTATCCGGGGAGAAGGCAAAGCCTTTTTGGTCGCGCCGCCTGGCGTAGAGCAGGATGAGTTCGCGGGCAATGTCCTTGACCTTCTTCCTGGTGTTTTGCTTTAGCTTCTGCCAGGCCCCGGTGCCCAGTTTATAGATCTTTGGTGCCTCGGTGTCCTTGCCCTTGTATTTGGAAATGCGGTGGAGGGAGTGGATGTTGACATAGAGCACGTCTCGGTCTTTGTACACCAGCTTGATTGATTCCTGGATGCGCCCGTTTACCTCGACCTTTTCGAGGCCTCCGAAGATTCCGATTCCGTGGTCGACATGCACCACATAGTCGCCCGGATTGAGCCCGATGAGCTGCTTGGCCGACAGCGATTCCTTTTTACTGAAGCGATCGTGGAACTTAAAACGGTGGTAGCGCTCAAAAATCTGGTGGTCGGTGTAGAAATTGCATTTCAGGTCGTGGTCGCTGAAGCCCTCATGAACTGTGCCAAGCGAAGTGAAATAGTTTAGCTCGGGGTCTGTCTCACTGAAGATGCTGCGCATGCGGTCGAGTTGCTTTTCGCTATCCGAGAGCAAATGGTTTTCATAGCCTTCAGCTGCCTGGAGTTGGAGGTGTCCGGTGAGCAGCTCAAAGTTTTTTTGGAAGGCAGGTTGGGGGCTGGTATTAAAGCGCCAGCTCTTTGTCCCGGGGCTTGTGTAGGAGCGACCGAAGATGACCTTCCGGAAGGGCCTCATCTCGCTTTCGATGGCATCCCCGCTTTTCAGAAAACGGGCCTTGTCCACCTTTGGGGCTTCATCTTCCGGGTTGCTGTCGGAGTCCCGCTCTGCAAAAGAGGTTTTATCGTAGAGTTCCTGGATGTGTTCGCAGATTAGTTCGGGCTCGTCCATCCATAGCACAGTCTCGGCAGGCAGGTATTCGAGGAAGGAGATGCGCTTTTCGCCCATCTCTGTTTCCCACTGGATATTGGGAATGATGTTTAGCTTTTTAACAGTTTCCACCGAGCGTTGGCTGTCGGCATCGAAGCTGCGGATCGAATCCACTTCCTCATCGAAGAAGTCGATTCGGTGGGGATGGCTCGCGGCATAGGAAAACACATCCAGAATACCGCCCCGTATGGCGTATTGTCCGGGCTCGTTGACAAAGTCGACCAGCTGGAAGCCATAGGTTTGCAGCACCTCTTCCACAAAGGCCATGTCGACCTTTTCACCTTGTTTCAGTTCCAGGGTGGTTTCCCTTAGCTGCCGGCGCGAAACCACCGATTCGACCAGGGCTTCGGCATAGCTCACGATGAAACTGGATACGCGTCGTTCGGCCAGCCGCCTGAGGGTCTGGGTACGGGTGATGATGTTCGCCTCATCGCTTTGCTGGTATTGGATCGAACGCTTGTAGGACGAGGGAAAGAAGAGGGTGCGGTCGGGCCCTCCATCAAGGGTGGTGAGGTCGGTATAGAAGTAGGCAGCCTCCTCCTTGTCTTTGAAGAGAAAGAGGTGGGCGCCCTTCAATTCGTTTAGAGCGGCCTGCACGAGGGCAGCCCTTGAGGAGCCGGCAAGGCCTTCCAGTATATAGCTTTCTCCGCTCCCGGACTCCTTGCCTGCAGGCTCCTTTGAACGGAGGGCATCCAGGAGCTCCGGCAGATGCGGATGCTGGCTATAGGGATTGGGTATGCTCACGGTGCCGCAAACTTAGCAAAAATGCACTTCTCCCTAAAGCTCCGTTTTCAGAGCCGTTTCGGAAAAAGGCTTGCCAGTATTTGTAAAATGAACAAATATTCATTAATATTGCAGTATGAGAACAAAGGACATGCAAAAGGTTGATTTAATATTTGCGGCGGGTCTTGCGTTGATTCAAAAGGAAGGCATTGCCGGCCTGACCATGTCCAAGCTGGCCAAAAAGGCGGGTATTGCTACAGGCACCTTATACATTTATTTCGAGAGCAAGGAAGAATTGCTGCAGCAGCTGTATCTGAAACTGAACCGCGAATCGAATGCCCGCTTTATGCAGGGTTACAAGCAGGAGGAGGATTTTCTGACCGGGCTTCGCCGGGTTTGGATCAATTACCTGAAACACCGGATCGAGCACTACCCGGAAAGTGTGTTTTTGGAGCAGTACTATCGTTCACCTTATATAAGTGAAGATGAAATTGAGCTGGCCGAATTAATGAAGCACCCTGTGCATGAGATGATACGCAGGGGAAAGAGGGAAGGCCTGGTGCGGGATGATCTCGACGATGAGATGCTCTTTCTGGCCATGCTCGGGTTTATACGTGAGCTTGCCGATGAGCATGTCACCGGGGTTTATGGCCTGAACCGGGAGCGGATCGACCAGGCCTTTCAGTTGAGCTGGCAGGGGATCAGGAAATGATATTTTTTTAAGCATATAATGAATAATTATTCACTTTAAAACTTCAGATCATGGATATTCCCATTTGGCAATACCTTGTTTCTATGCCAATCTACATTGGCTTACTGCTTATCCTTGTCGAGATTATGCGCAAGAACTACAAATTTGCGGCCATCTTCTGGATTCTCGCACTCTTTACTTTTCCGCTCTGGTCGAACCAGCTTGAGGGTTGGTTTCGCTGGGTAAAAACCCTTTCTGTGCTGGTGCCAACTGCCCTGATCGTGGGGCTGAGCCGGATTGCCCAGCACGAAAAGCGTGAGGGTTGGTGGACGATCTTTCGGAAGGACTGGGTGCTTTGGACCCTCTATGGTATACTGGGGCTGAATATTCTGGAAGCTTCCTTAAAGGATTTGGCGCTCGGGAACTACTTCAATGCGGCTTCCGGCTTCATCCTGATTGTAACCATTCCGCTCTTCAAATCGAAACGCAACAAGCGGAATGGCTGGGAGATTTCTGAGCAAAAGCCGGGCGATCTGATCGTATATACCGATCCCCTCTGGAACTTTCTCTATACCACCTGGAACATCGCCTTTGTCTATGCCGAGAATCCGGGTTTTGCCGCCAGCTCACTCTGCATCCTTCTGGCAGCTGAGCTCTATCCCATTCTGAAGGGCCGCCCCGAACTCTATGTAACGGCCCGGGTCTATACCCTGGCCATTCACATCCTCATCCGGGCCACCTACGACATCTTTACGCCCATTATGGACAGCTCGGCCTTTGCCAATGCGACGATCGTCCACTACTGGGGCATTGTCAACTGTGTACTTTCTTTACCCTATCTCTTCCTGTTCTTTTACAGGCAGCGGCAGCCCGGGCCACAACGGGAGGTCAAAAATGCACTCTCCTAGAAGGGTTCCGGTTTTAAGAAATGGCCTGTAGTTAAGTAGGCCAGGCCTGAGAAAACAGGGCTTATCCCGGATCGGGACAGGCCCTGTTTTGCTTAGATATGAAAAAGAGTTAAGTCTTTTTATGCCTGTTACTAAAATGCATAACTTTGCAGAACAGCACACAGAATCTGATCTGCTATTTGCTTTGTTTGCATTGTTTCAGTCACCGGAGAATCTGTTCTTAGGGCTTACCATGCCTCTACATACAGGCAAATACCGGAAGGTCCGTTATCGGGAACTTAAGCCCCTAAGGGTTTTCCGTATGACAGCTTCCCGCCTTTCGTTTCTTAGCTTTGCAAGCCTGGTTGCTCTGTTAGCTTTTCAGGCTAAAGACCTTGATGCCCAGTATCGCATTCATGGAACCATTTTCGACAAAAACAGCGGGGAACACCTTGTAGCGGCGACTGTTTACGACACGATCGCAAAAACCGGTGCAGTCAGTAACGAATATGGGTTCTTCAGCCTCGAGGCCCCTCCGGGCCGGGTCCTGCTGAACATTTCCTATGTGGGTTATCAAAGCCGGAATCTCGTTCTGGACCTGGTTTCGGATACGGCTGTGGATGTATATCTGGAGCCCAGCCTGGAGATTGGGGAGGTCACCATCAGCGCGCATTCGGCAGAGCAGGAGTTTCTTTCCTCTCAGATGAGTGCCCACAGTATCCACCATCTGGAGACCCGCAAGATCCCGCAGCTTTTTGGTGAGCCCGATCTGATTAAGGCCCTGCAGTATTTGCCGGGGGTGTCGGCCGGAATAGAAGGGACCAGTGGAATATTTGTGCGGGGTGGCGGCTCCGACCAGAACCTGATCCTGCTCGACGGGATTCCAGTTTATAATGTAAGCCACCTCTTTGGCCTGTTCTCTGTGTTCAACGGGGATGCCATCAACAGTGCCACGATTTATAAGGGAGGTTTTCCAGCGCGTTACAGCGGCCGCCTTTCGTCGGTCCTTGATATCCGGATGAAGGAAGGAAATATGCAGTCCTTTCAGGGCTCGGCTTCCATTGGGCTGATCGCCTCGAAGTTCATGCTGGAGGGCCCCATTGTGAAGGGCAGGACTTCTTTTCTGCTCTCGGGGCGGCGCAGCTATGCCGATGTACTCAGTTACCCCGTGCAGTATAAGCTGAATAAGGATAACAATCTGACGAACACTTATCTGGGTTATTTCTTTCATGATTTGAACGCAAAGATCAACCATAGGTTTTCCGAGCGCAGCAGGCTTTACCTGAGCAGCTATCTGGGCAGGGATGAATTCTACATCAAGGATGGAGGGAAAACAATCTTCGGTGGGGGCGACCGGAGTGGTTCCGGTTTTTACTGGGGGAACCAGACCTTTTCCATGCGTTGGAACCAGATCTGGTCACCGGTGGTTTTCTCGAATCTGACGCTCGCCTACAGTCGATTCAATCGCGCACAATACGTTCGCACGCGCCTAACCTACACAGATGGAGAGGGAAAGGGGGAGACACCCTTGTTGGAGGAAGCTTACTACAGCAGGGTGCAGGACCTTTCCGCACGACTCGATTTCAGTATCGATCCCTTTGTGAACCATGATGTACGGGCCGGGCTGGGCCTAAACCTGTATCGCTTCGAACCCGGAACCACGACGGAGGACCACTACCTTCCCGGTTCTGGCCTGTTTTCCCAGCAGTTTGGTGCGGATACAGTGCACGCTTTTCAGATCGGGGGCTATTTGGAGGATGATTTCAGCATCGGTCAGCGCTTGCGCATGAACCTGGGCATCAATGCATCGGTTTTTCGGGTCGAGGGAAGGGACTACTTCAGTCCGGAGCCAAGGGCCTCGGCCCGTTTTCTGCTTGCTGAGGGCCTGGCCTTAAAGACTTCCTATGCACAGATGTCACAGCGGGTTCACCTGCTTACCAATACCATGGTGGGGGTCCCGACCGACAGTTGGGTGCCCTCGACTGCCAAGCTTCCGCCGGAACGCAGTCGGCAATCTGCCCTTGGAATCAGTTATACCTGTTGTCCGGGAATTCGGTTCTCACTCGAAGCCTATTACAAGGAGATGAAAAACCTGGTTGAGTATGCCGATGGGGCCGAGTTGCAGATGAACGACCGGAACTGGGAAGAGAGGATATTCAGGGGGGAAGGGACGGCCTACGGGCTCGAGTTTTATGCACAAAAGGAAAGCGGGGCTTTGACGGGTTCGCTGGCCTATACCCTGTCGAAGAATACGCGCAGCTTTCCCGAAATCAATTTCGGCAAGCCTTTCCCTTACAAGTACGACCGAAGGCACGATTTGAGCATTACTGCCAACTGGAAGTTGAACGAGCGGATCACGCTAGGGGCTGTATGGGTGCTGGCCTCCGGGGTGAATCTGACCATCCTGGATCATTCCTATTTCAACCCCCTGGATTTGATGGACATTGAGCCCGGCGTAGAACGGCAGGCAGGGGATTCCTACGAGGGTGATATTATCCATAATTTCGCGCAACGAAACGGCTATAAATTACCTCCCTATCATCGCCTTGACCTGGGCCTAAACTTCGAGAAACAGAAGAAACGGGTCCTGCGTACCTGGAGCTTCGGGGCCCATAACATATACAATCGCAAGAATCCTTTCTACATCTCCAGTGGCCTTCAGTATAAGGATTCTGGAGATTTGGAGAAACACGTTTACCAGGTAACCATGTTGCCCTTTCTGCCTTATTTTCGCTATTCAATCCGGTTCTGATGAAAAAGCTGTTCGTCCTTTCTGTATTGCTGCTGATGCTCTTTGCCTGTGAGGTGGACATCACAGACGAGTTTCGCCGGCAGCAGGCCCTTTTCGTGGTAAGCGGGCGGGTCGTCGCGGGCAAAAGCCCTCGCATCAATCTGAGCAAGACGGTAACCATGACCGTTCTGGATAGCCTGGTTTTGCTTGATGCTGCCACTGTAAAGATTGAACGGGCCGGTCGCGACTATGAATTGTTCAGCCTGGGGAAGGGCTGTTATGAAAATGAACTGCTAAGCCTGGCGCCCGGTGATGATTTTCGACTAAGCTGTTCCGGAGAGGGTCTGCCCGAAGCCACCGTCAGCAGCAGAGTGCCAGGGTTGCCAGTAGTTAATCGTCTGGATTTTGAGGTGGATGACGACTATCACTTCAGCTTGGAGCTTTGCCTGCAGGATCCCCCCGGGAGTAAAGACTACTATGAGTTCTATCTGTCGGGTTGGCGACGTGAGCTTGTGCATCATCATGGGACAAACGGGACGGAGAGCTACGATGATACCCTCGTCTCCTGTCGCCCTCACATGATTCAGCTCTTAGACCCGTTCATCGAATTTAGAGATGCATACGACGGCTATGAAAGCTACGAGCTAGAGCATGCCTACGGCGAGCGCTTTGTTTTCAGCGACGCGCGCATCAATGGTCGGGAGCACAAACTCACTGTAGAGGGGAGCCTGCTCGAGATATACAGCGACAGCATTCCTCAGGTGTATGTAAACCTGGTGAAAAAGGATGTACATTTTTACAACTTCATTTCCACCTATCAGTACTACGATCCTTACCCCGAACAGGACTTTTTTCAGCCTGTTCAGGTCTATTCCAATATTGAGAATGGCTTTGGACTGCTCATCGCCGAGAGCCCGCATATAGATACCATTGATCTGAGTGAGTGGGTTAACGACCCGGAATTTCTGGACCTGTTGCCGCCCCTGTAGCCGGCCTGGAAGTAAGGCCTGTTTGCAGTTTCCATGAAAGATGTTACCATGAAGATTTTGATTGCTCCCGATAGTTTTAAGGAAAGTCTGTCGGCCGCTGAGGTGGCCGGGGCATTGGCCAGTGGCATGCGCAAGATCGGAGCAAACTGGTGCATCGACACCCTTCCGCTGTCGGATGGAGGGGAAGGCCTGGTTGATGCACTGGTGGCTGCCACAGGCGGGGAACGGATTGCCGCAACGGTAAGGGATCCCCTGATGCGGCCCATCGAAGCCTTCTATGGAATCCTGGGTGACGGGCAGTGTGCAGTGATCGAGATGGCTGCGGCTTCGGGCTTGGCGTTGCTGGAAGAGGATGAGCGCGATCCCTGGATCACCACTACCTATGGTACGGGCCAGCTCATTGCAGCCGCCCTTGACCGGGGCTGTAAGGAGATCATTGTGGGGATTGGAGGCAGTGCAACCAATGATGGTGGTGCGGGCATGGCCGAGGCCCTGGGAGCACGCCTGCTGGAGGCCGATGGCAGGCAGTCCAGGCCGGGAGGAGGAGCACTCGATAAGCTGGTTCGCATCGATACAGATGCCTTACATCCTGGTTTAAAGCAAGCCCGTATCCGGGTGGCCTGCGATGTCAGCAATCCCCTGACCGGAGGGGATGGAGCTGCCGCAGTCTATGCCCCGCAGAAAGGGGCCAATCCCCTGGTTGTAAAGGAGCTGGATAAGCGTTTGAGGCATTGGGCCGATGTAATACGCACACAACTGGGTATAGAGGTGGAACAGGTGCCGGGTGCCGGTGCTGCCGGGGGGCTGGGTGCCGGACTGATGGCCTTTTGCAGTGCCCGATTAGAGCCGGGCTTTTCATTGGTGGCCGGGTTGTGTGGACTCGAAGGGGCCATTGCGAAGGCCGACCTGGTAGTTACCGGGGAAGGAAAGATTGACGGGCAGACCCGCTTTGGGAAGACCCCGCAGGGGGTCGCCGAACTGGCCAGGAAGCATGGGAAGCCGCTTATTGCGGTTGCCGGAACCATAGGAGAGGGAGCACAGGAGTTGTACGCGAGTGGGTTCAGCCTTATTCTGCCCATTGTGGACCGGCCCATGGCCCTGTCCGATGCCCTGGCTTCGGCCCCCGACCTGCTTGAAAAGACCGGGGAGCGGATCGCAAGGATGATGCGTATCCGATTTTAAGCATAAATGCCTACTTTAGGGGCTTAAATTATTCCAGGCATGATCGTATTCAAATTTGGGGGTGCTTCGGTAAAGAATGCCGAGGCCGTGAGAAACATGGCGTCTATTCTGAAACGCTATAAGGATGAACAGATTGTAGTTGTGGTTTCGGCCATGGGGAAGACCACCAATGCGATGGAGGCCATAATTGAAGCTTTTACAGCGAAAAAGAAGACCTCGCTGAAGAAGGCTTTTATGGGCCTGAGGTCCTATCACGATGAGATTGTAAAGGGTTTATTCAAGGATGAGGCCCATCCTGTGTATGCCGCGGTGGAGGATCTTTTTACCGGTTTAGAGGACTTGCTCGACAAGGAACCTACCCTGAATTTCGACTATGATTACGACCAGCTCATTGGCTATGGGGAGCTGCTTTCGACGACCATCATTTCGCACTACCTGAATGTGGCCGGGCTTCCTAGCCGGTGGATAGATGTACGGCGCTCTCTGAAAACCGACAACCACTGGCGCGAGGCACGGATCGACTGGGACCTGTCGGCGGAACTGGTACAGAAGCACTTCGATTTCAATGAAGTGCAAATCCTCATCACCCAGGGCTTTTTGGCTTCGACAATTAACAACCAGACCACCTCGCTGGGCAGGGAGGGTTCGGACTATACGGCAGCCATTCTGGCCTATATGCTGCGTGCCGATCATGTGACCATCTGGAAGGATGTGCCGGGTGTGTTGAATGCCGATCCGAAGTACTTCGACGACACCATTCTGCTCGACAAACTGTCCTATCTCGATGCAACAGAACTGGCTTATTTTGGCACCAGTGTAATCCATCCCAAGACCATTAAGCCCCTGCAGAACAGGAATATTAACCTCTATGTGAAGTCTTTTAAGGATCCGGGAGCCCCGGGTACGAAGATCGGGAATCTCAGGTACGACAGCATGACGCCTTCCTTTATCTTCCGGATGGACCAGGTCCTGATCCGGGTTTCACCCCGGGACTTCTCCTTCATCAATGAGGATAACCTGCATAAGATCTTCGGCATCCTGAATGAGCATGGGATGAAGATTAACATGATGCAGAATTCGGCCATCAGTTTCAAGATGATCGTGAACAACGACAAGCGAAAGCTTCGTGCTGTGGTGGACGATCTGGAGGAAGCCTTTAAAGTAGCCTATCAGACAGGGCTTGAACTGGTTACAATCCGATACTTCGACCAGTCGACCATCGACCGGGTCATGATCAACAAGGAGCTGATTCTCGAGCAGCGGGGCAGCCAGAATATCGAGCTGCTGATTCGCGATCTCGGCTAAACAAGAGCCGGCAGGCGGCCCTTCGGTATTGCAGGAAATCAGGCCGGTCTGATTTCTTCACTTTCGGCCCGTTCACCGTTGTGGTCCACTGTGACCAGGGTGTAGCGTTTCCCGGGCTTCTTGTCCTCATAAGCAAAAGGCTCCCGGCTGGTCTGGGGTTTGTGTGGAATTTCGACAATGCGTTTCCCATCGCGCCAGATCTCGTAGTGCGCGAGGGGGGCAGTAGCTGCCAGGGCACTGTCCCAGTTGATGATAACCGGCGAACCGGCCTTTATGCGGATGTTTTCGGGTGGGGTAAGGCCCCTGAAGGGGAGCTGGAAGTAGTTGGTTTTTCCGTCCTTTACCCGGGCTGTGCTGTCTTCAATTTCTTTTCTGCGTTTCATCGACAGGCTGTTGGGTGCGATCTGAGCGGCATAGAAGTTCTGCACCAGCTGGCACTTCAGAGGGTCGTCCGAGATCTGTCCGATTCCGATAATGGCGGTATGGATGCCCGGCGTACTCAGTGCGTATTCGATCAGCGGCTTGCTGGGCAGCTCCGGTGTGCCCACTGTGCGAACCACTCCTTTGTAGTCGCGGGTCCAGTCGGCATACTTCGAATACATGGCCCCGTCGGAGAAAACCTTCATGGCAATAATTCCCATGTTTTTGGCTGCTGCAACCGGAATCACATTGTACTGGTGGTTCAGGTAGAGCTTATCGTTGGAATTGATTGCCACCAACATGGCATCGAGGATTTCCCATTTGTCGCGCTGAATCATGTTCATCATCACCGGTGAATTGACATGCCCCGAGAACCCGATGTGTTTGAGCAGCTTTTCCTTATTCGGGTTGAGCCCGGTGAGGTTGGTCCCGTCGCGGTAGTCACGAAGGGCAACCAGTACGCCGAAGTTGTCGTTGGGGTCGAGCGGGGTTTCAAGCCCTTTGTACATCACATCCACTTCTTCCGGATTGTTGAGGCTGTGGGTGAGTACCATGTCTACATAAGCCCCCCTGGGATAGTTTCCCTTTCCATCGCCAAACATCTGGGACAAGGACCATTTAAGGTCATCGATGGCACCACCTCCATGGTTGCGCTGGGTCCAGTTCTGCACCTGCTCCATTTCGGGAAAGCCGGGTTTGCCCCAGCGGATGTGGGTTTTGGTAGTCAGGAAGATCGATTTGCGGAGGGCCTCGTTATAGCCCTTTTTGCCGGGAATCAGGTTCAGTTTTTGAAAGGCCTTCCCAAAATGAAGCTGGCTGTCAAAGTAGAGATTCGAGGTATCGAAATAGTTAACACCTATTTTAAAGGCTTTCAGGATGATGGCCTCGGGGTTTACGTCCGGGGGTGTCCATTGCAGCGATGCCTGTCCTCCAAGGCCGAGGGTGCTAACTTCAAAACCCGTTTTCCCCAGTGTGCGTTTCATGGGGTCGGGCAACTGGTCGAGGCTCATGGAGAAGCCCGGTGCAATGCTAAGGCCGGCAGCAGCGGCAGCAGATAGCTTTACGAATTTACGGCGCGATACGGCATTTTTTTTCATTGGCTTGGTCTTTTAGGCGTGTAGCTAATATGAAAACAATGAAGTGCTTCGACTGTTCATTGCCCGGGGAGATTGTGCAGCTTTTCCTGCTGCAGTTTGATCCCCCCGGAGCCTTCGATTGGCCGTTTTTTTGCCCCAGGGTTTTGATATCTGCCCGATGCTTGCGAAATTGTGCGAAGCTTTTCGAAACATTTATCCACGACTAAGACAAGCACTATGCAAAAAGAGAACAGAAGAAATTTCCTGAAGAAGACCGGGGCCATGGCCGCCGGAGTCAGCCTTGGCGGAAGCGCCGTTTCAGCTGCATCGGCGAATTCGGCCAAGAGTTATCGCCGCATACTGGGTGCAAACGACCGCATGCAGGTTGGAATTATTGGCTGTCTTCGCCGGGCAGAGGCCCTCTTGCCCTCTTATGCCGATCTGAAAGACCAGCTGGATCTGCTTATGGTTTGCGATGTTGTACAGTCCCGTCGTGAGAAATATGCTGCTGCGGTAAAGGACGCCATTGGGCACAGGCCTCAGGCTGTAAATGATTTCAGGGAGGTACTGGCCAACGGGAAAGTCGATGCCATTTTCAACCTGACCCCCGATCACTGGCATGCGCCCCTGAGTTTTTCTGCACTCGAAGCAGGTAAACATGTTTATGTCGAGAAGCCGCTTACCCACAATCCTCGGGAAGGAGAGCTTTTCCTCAAGTTTCAGAAGAAATACAACAGGCTTGTCTTCATGGGCACCCAGCAGCGTTCGCAGCATACTGCACGTAAAATCGTTAAAGAGCTGCAGGAAGGCCTGCTCGGAGAGATCAAGCATGTATTGGCCCATTATACAAATGCGCGCACTTCCATTGGAAAGGGAAAGGTGGTTCCTGTGCCGGAGGGCTTCGATTGGGACCTTTTCCAGGGGCCGGCTCCGCGCATGCCATACATGGATGTTTTGGAAGACTACAACTGGCACTGGTTCTGGAATTTCGGTACCGGGGAAACCGGAAACAATGCCACCCACGAATTCGATGTGGCTCGTTGGGTCCTGCAGGTCGGACATCCCGAGTCGGTCTTCTGCAATGCAGGAAAATACTATCACCTCGACGATGACTGGAGCATGTACGATACCATGGATGTTACCATGAAGTATCCCGGTGGCAAGAGCATTCGATGGGATGGGAAGAGCCGGACCGGCTACAGTGTATATGGAACGGACCGCGGCAATGTGGTCTTTGGAGAGAAAGGGAGTGCTGTAATTGGGCGCAACGGCTTTAAGATTTACGACCTGAAAGGAAAGGAAATCAGGGCCGAGGACGAGGCCAGTACCTCCGTTACCACAGGCCTGGGTGGAGGTGGCGCAATCAGCACGAAACATGTGTTCAATTTTATTGAGGCTGTTCGTGGAACGGCCCAAGCCAATTCGGTGCTGTCCGAGGCGGTGAAAAGTTCTCACCTGAACCATCTGGCCAATATTTCTTACCGCAGCGGGCAGTCACTGGAGGTAGATCCGGATACAGGTCGCATTATGGACTACAAGCTGATGCAGAAATACTGGTCCCGCGAATACGAGCCAGGCTGGGAGCCAAAGCTTTAAGCTTCCGGCCTCCTCTTTTTTGGGATCTGCCGGAATTTTAGGCTACCGGGGGGAAGGTAATGGTAAAGACAGAGCCCGCGTCTGGCTCACTCTGAACCGAAAGCTTGCAGTCATTGAGTCTGAGAAAGTCCTTGGTGATAATCAGTCCCAGTCCGAGTCCACTTTCCCTGTTTGTCCCATCGCTTAATATGGTTTTTTCCAGGGAGAAGAGGCGGGACAGCTTTTCGGTAGCTATGCCAATGCCGGTATCTCTGACCTTCAACACTGTTTTGCCCTCCACTGTTTCGGCACTTAAGGAAACAGATCCCTTGTTTTGGGTAAATTTGATTGCATTGGCCAGTAGGTTCCGGATGACTGTATCGATCATGGCCTTGTCGCAGAAGACCTGTATGCCGGGTTCACATTTCTTTTCGAATACGATCTGCTTTTCTTTAATATTCTGCGCGAAGAGCTTTTCATTGGTATCAATAACCTCACAGAGCTTAAAAAGGCTTTTCTGTGGTTGAATCGTATTTATCTGTGTCTGGGACCAGTATAAAAGGCTTAACAAGAGCTTGTTCAGTCCGATGGCCGACTCGTGCATGGACTGGATCAGGTTATGGACTTCTTCCGGCTCATAGCTGTTGAAATTCTGGCTGAGAAGTTCCGATAAACCAACCAGGGCATTCAGGGGATTCTTCAGATCATGGGCAATGATGGAATAAAACTTCTCTTTGGTTTTGTGGGCTTCTTCAAGTTGCTCATTTTGCCTGGAAATTAACGTCAGTTTCTTTTGCAGTTCATTGTTCAGTTCCTGTAGCTTGTCGTTTTGCAAGCTGATGTGTTGGCGCGATTCTTCGATCTTGGCATTGTTCGCCAAGAGATCTTCGTTCTGTTTTGTGATGACTTGCTCTTTTTTCAGATTGGTTTTATAGAACAGGTAGGAGAAAATGATTACCATCATGAAGCTCAACATGATACTTTGTATCCTGACAGTTTTGGCAAGCCTTTCGGGTAATTCAACAACAGGAGAATCCGAAATGAAACCAAATTCCGCACCGGCAAAAAGCAGCATGATGGTAATGAAGTAGATCACTGCAATCCAGGCATAGCCCGGGTTGGTGTATGATAGGGCCAGCAGCGCAAAAACCAGAAAGTAGTAGTGGACCCCTGTTTCTGTCCCTGTCAGAAAGAAGGAATTCAGGACGATGAATAGAATACTGGCAGTGGTAAACAGTTCTTTAACCAGCAAGAGACTCAACCGGTTAAGCAGGAGGGCGGCCAGTCCATGAAACAGCAGAAAGATGCTGTAGGCAAGGATGATCGGTTTGTAAGTTTCGAAAGAATTAAATATGAAGAAGAGCATACTGACCAGGTAGGCTACAAAGGAGATGAGGATGCCCTGATAGAGGATGCGCTTCCCTGCATTCCGGCCAAGTGTGGTGTATATTTTCTCCAGTTCAGCCATGAACTTCAGAAATACTAAACGTACAATTAAGGTGTTAAACCTTTCCGAAAAAAGGTCAGGACCATGTTAAACTCCTGATTCTGGACTATTTCGGGCCTATGACTTCAATAAAGTTTCCGTCGGGGTCACGGATCAGGATGAAATGAAGCACCTCATTCAGGGTGCTAGGGGTTTTGCCGAGAAAATCGACCTTGTGCTTCTTGCAGTTCTCCACTACGGGGGTCATTGATTCGACAAAGAGGGTGATGTAGCGTAAGCCGTTGGCATCGGGGACCGTTTCCTCCTTGCAGACCTTGCTCTTATTTTTGAAGGACATAATCTTCCATTGGGAGGCATCATCGCTGTCCCGGGTCTTGAGAACCCTGACGTCGAAGGCTTTGCCATTGCTGAGCCCAAGTTCGGTGGCTTTTTTGGCATCAACCTGGAAGGGGCTGACTTCCTTCATTCCCAGTACATGGGTATAAAAGTCAACGGATTTCTGCACATCTTCCACAATCAGCCCGACCGAAATGGATCCTGTTGAATACTCGACCTGGGCAGGGCTCTGTAGGGTGAAAGCTGCCAGGAAGGAGAGAAGGAAAAGGCTGCGGATTGATAAATTTCTTGTTTTCATGGTGTTGGGTTATTGTTGGAGCCTACGATTTATGAATCGACAATATTGTTTATACAAATATACTGGCGATTGTGCAAAGGAGCAAACCACAAATCGCGATAATTGATTCCATCACTGTCCATGTGCGAAGGGTCTGCTTCTCGGTCATTCCGAAATACTTGCTAACCAGCCAGAAACCACTGTCGTTTACATGAGAGAGCAGGGTTGCGCCAGAGGCAATGGCGATTACCATCAGGGCCAGTGCCGGGGCCGATGGCTGAATAAAGTCCAGGACAGGGGCCATGATGCCTGCTGCTGTAATCATCGATACGGTGGCCGAACCCTGGGTGACACGGACAATGGCCGCCAGGAGCCAGGCCAATAAAACAGGGGGCATGGCCGATCCGGCAATGGAATGGGCGAGCATTTCACCGATTCCACTGTCGACGAGAATCTGTTTGAGCACGCCACCGGCACCCGTGACCAAAATAATGATGCCGGCCGGGCCCAATGCTTTATTGCTGATTTCGAGTAACTCCTGCCTGCTTTTTCCTCTTCGGATTCCCAGGAAATAGATGGCCAGCAGGGTGGCGACAATGAGGGCCGGGAAGGGATGTCCGATGAAGATCAGGCTTCTTGTGAGCACCGTATCGGGGAGCATGTCCTTATCGACGAGCAAGCCGGCGAAGGTGTTGACCAGGATCAGGATCAGGGGCACAGCGATTAGCAGGGCAACGGAGCGGAAGGAGGGTAGTTCTTCCGGGTCTGTACTCCTTTCCTGTTCGATGATCAGGTCTTTGGGTGGATCAAGGTAAATCCTGCCGGCGATGTATTTCCCGAACAGGGGTCCGGCCAGAATGGCTGTTGGTATCCCAAGGACCAGTCCGAAGAGAATGACCCAGCCCAACTGGGCGCCAAGGATGTCGGCCACCGCAATGGGGCCCGGGGTAGGAGGTATGAAGCTGTGGGTGACTGCCAGTCCGGCCAGGAGCGGAATGCCATAGTAGAGTAGCGACTTTTTGGTATCTCGTGTCAGGGCATAGAGGATGGGGGCCAGGATGACCAGCCCCACGTCGAGGAAGACAGGAATGGCCACAATAAAACCTGTGATGACCATGGCCCAGGAGGCCCTGTCGGTTCCAAATTTCTTTACCAGAAAGTGGGCCAGGGACTTTGCGCCTCCCGAGTTTTCGAGGATTTGCCCGAAAATAGCTCCCAGGCCGACCACCACAGCCACGAAGCCCAGGGTGCTGCCCATTCCTTTTTGGATGCTCTCCAGGATGCTGTCCGGGGGCATCCCGGCCAGGATGCCCACAAGCATGGAGCTTATCAATAGCGAGATGAAGGCACTCACCTTTAGCAGAAGAACCAGAAAGAGCAGGAGGCCGACGCCTGCTACAACGATGAGTATGATGTGTAGCGTTGACATAATCCGGATTTATCGTTCCGGCCTCAGGCGAATTTCAGATCCCTGCAGCCTCTTGGCATCCTGTGGCCAGGCTTAAGCAAGGGCTTCATTCGGGCCATGTTTCTCAGTCTTCTACCCCAAATCTGAAGATGGTCTGGCTTTCGTAGCGCTCCCCCGGCCGCAGGATGGTGCCTGGGAAATTCGGTTGATTGGGTGAATCCGGGAAGTGTTGAGTTTCCAGACAAAAGCCACTGTATTGTTCGTAGCGTCGTTCACCTGATTTGAGGCTGCCGTCGAGAAAATTACCGGTGTAGAACTGCAGGCCGGGTTCAGTGGTACTCACCTCCAGAAAGCGGCCCGAGCCGGGATCCATAACCTTGGCACAGCGCACCATGGTCTTTTCTTTTCCATCGATCACAAAGTTGTGGTCGTAGCCGATGGGGTTCCCCCCTGCTTCCTGCAGGCGTGCTCCAATGGGATGGGGCTTGCGAAAATCAAAGGGCGTACCTTCAACATAGGCCAGCTCGCCGGTGGGAATCAGGTTCTCGTCGGAGGGGGTATAGCGGGAAGCATTGATGTAGAGTATATGATCCAGAACATCTCCTGTTCCGGCCAGATTGAAATAGCTGTGGTTGGTCAGGTTCAGCGGTGTTGCTTTGTCGCTTGTGGCATTGTAGCTGATAATCAGGCGGTCATCTAGGAGTTCGTAGCTAACTGTCAGCTCCAGGTTTCCGGGATAGCCTTCCTCTCCGTCGGGGCTCAGGTAAGTGAGTTTAAGGGCACAACGTTCCGGATCGACAACCGGCTTTGCATCCCAGACGACTTTGTCGAAGCCCTTCAGGCCTCCATGCAAGTGGTTGTTTCCATTGTTGGCAGCCAGACTGAAGGTTTCTCCATCGAGACTGAACATGGCATGGGCAATGCGATTGGCATAGCGCCCGACGATGGCTTCAAAATAGGGGTGGCCCGCCAGGTATTGTTCGAGATTGTCGAAGCCCAGAACGATGTTGCCAGCCTTGCCATTGCGGTCGGGGGTTCGGATCTCGGTAATGATTCCTCCATAGTTGCTAAGCTTTACGACCAGCCCGTTTTTGTTCTTCATGGTGAAAAGGCTGGCGGAGTCTCCTTCGGCCGTGCTGCCAAAGTAGGATTCCTCAATGCAGTTGAGGGGTTTTTGGGGGGTGCTGTTGGTCTCTGTGCTTTCATTTGTGCTTCCCGGCATGCAACCGGCGATGCTCAGGGCAAGCATGAACAGAAGGAAAAGTGCAGGATTGTTTTTCATCGTTGGTAAGGATTACGTGAATAGTTATCTGTCAAAAGCCAGGCGTTCGCCACGAACCATTTCATTGAAAAGCCCATCCTGGTAGGCCAGTTGCCCGTTAACCCAGGTATGGCTGACCTTCGAATGAAAGATTTCACCTTCCAGGGGGGTCCATCCGCATTTATAGTGCAAATCGCGGTGGGAGGCTGTCCATTCTCTGTCCATATCTACCAGTACCAGGTCGGCACGCATCCCGGCTTCAATAAAGCCCCGGTCCTTCACATGGAATAACCTTGCAGGAGCATGGCACATCTTTTCCACGACCTTTTCAATGCTCAGCTTGTTTCGGTGTACAAATTCCAGCATGGCCACAAGAGAATGCTGCACCATGGGACCGCCAGAGGGGGAGGCCAGGTAGCGGCTTTGCTTTTCCTCAATGGTATGCGGTGCGTGATCTGTTGCCACTACATCGAGCTTGTCGTTCAGCAGGGCAGCCAGCAGGGAATCCCTGTCGTGCATGCTTTTTACGGCGGGGTTCCACTTGATCAGCGGCCCCTTGCGTTCATAGTCACCATCATGAAACCAGAGGTGGTGCACGCAGACTTCAGCCGTTATTTTCTTTTTGTCGAAGTCGGTCCCCTGTTCAAAAAGCTCGAGTTCTTTGGCGGTGGAGATGTGCAGTACATGGAGGCGGCTGCCATGCTTTCGGGCCAGTTCCACAGCCTTTGAGCTCGACAGATAGCAGGCTTCGGTACTGCGGATTTCCGGGTGCAGTTCCACCGGGATGTGCTCACCGTATTTCTCTTTTTGTTCGGCCAGATTGCGACGTATTGTAGCCTCGTCTTCACAGTGTGTGGCGATCAGGAGGGGTGCATTGGCAAAGATGCGGCTGAGGCTTTCCTCGTCATCTACCAGCATGTTTCCGGTGGAAGAACCCATGAATACCTTGAGCCCGCAGTTCCTCAGCGGATCGAGCTGCCCGATCTCATCCATGTTATCGTTTGTGGCCCCCAGGTAGAAGGAGTAGTTGGCCATGGAGACCTCTGCAGCCCGCTGGTATTTGGCTTCAAGGGCCGTGATTGAAGTGGTTTGGGGATTGGTGTTGGGCATTTCCATATAGGAGGTGATTCCCCCCGCCACCGCGGCTTTGGATTCGGTGGCTATCTCGGCCTTGTGGGTGAGTCCGGGTTCCCTGAAGTGCACCTGGTCGTCTATGACCCCCGGAATCAGGAATTTGCCTCCGGCATCTACGACCTCTACATATTCGGCTTTTTCGGCAGGTTCTCCCTGTCCGACCATTTCGATTGTGCCACCCCGTACAAGTACGAAGCCCTCGGTGATGAGTCCGCGATTGACAATCCTGGCATTTTTTATCAGATAGTTGTCCATAGTTCCTTGTATGCCTCTTTAGGGTCCGGGTATGCAAGTTACGCTTTTCTGTTGTAGCGGGTAAACCAGCTGCAGACTTTGAGGCGAATAACGCCAAAGATGGCTTCGCTGACGATACGGCCGTTCATTTTGGAAGAGCCGTG
>PDWJ01000431.1_pt1 | contig 62988 bp, 50 predicted proteins | sample 1430881 | NCBI WGS metagenome assembly PDWJ01 (sample SAMN01162460, study PRJNA174530) | Oral metagenome, whole genome shotgun sequencing project. | biome: Marine environment; feature: Marine mammal; material: Swab sample of the gingival sulcus; isolation source: swab sample of gingival sulcus... | reverse complement strand
GATCAGGCCAAGCACCACATGTTTATACTCGGCAGAATCCATCGTGCCGCGCAGCTTGTCAGCCGCCATCCACAGTTTATCTTCAAATCCGAGATTTGCACCGGTGTTGTTGTTACTCATTATCGCCTCCAGACCGCTTTTAACTCTTTTTCACCGGCATCGTCTCTGCCTGATCTTCTGTTATTCCTGTTGCTGCGCCGCCAGCTTCCACCCATGCATCGACCTGTTTCTTTTTGAACTTCCAAAGACGACTGATTTTGTGGGCGGGCATGCCTTTTTCGCTTATCCACTTATAGACGGTATCTCGTTTTATCCCGAGATAGTCTCCAATTTCATCTACGGATAACCATTTGTCTTCCATTTTCGACTCCATCACTCTTTAAGGGCCGCCTCTTTCTGGTAAGAACAAGGGGCTCGTCAACTTGTTTAACCGGACGGGATCCCATAAGGATGCAATACGGCTACATATAGTTAATCAAGGTTCAAGGTATATGGATGGAATGAAAAAATCAAATTTTCTTTCCGGATTAAACCGAGTTTAGCCGAATTTCTTCCCGTCCCAGCACCATTAGCACTGAACAGGACAAAAAATTCACAGATCATCCGAAATGTTCTCCGTTTCCCCGGTATGTAAGGTGCAGAGATACCAGAACACAGGAGACACTGATGGATATTAATGATTTGTTTGACGGAATTGCCGAGGCGTTTCGGCAGTATCAGGCGGAAATGACCGAGCAGAAGCAGGCTTCTGCCAACCCGGTTCACTGGACTTGGGGCGGAAACAGAAGCTGAGAAAACGGAGAAGAAAGTGGCTGCAGAAAAGAGAATTGAACAAGATGTCCCGAAGCTGGAGTGAATGCGGAGCATTCGGCAGAATTCTCGAATTGACGTAACTCGCTAATAAATAAAAAGATAAAAACCGATACCGCGTTCCGAACTTGGCACCAGGATCGGTTTGTCTAAATGTTAGTGGTGGAGGCGGCGGGAGTCGAGCCCGAGGTATATCTTACTTTTTCAAAAAATTTCAAATAGCTAAAATACGCTCACACAACATTTGCACAACAATTTACGTGCAAACTCAGGCCATAACAGCTTAGTTTTATAATAAGTTATTGGTGGAGGCGGCGGGAGTCGAACCCGCGTCCGAAAACCTTCAGTAGTGGCGTCTACATGCTTATCCTGAACTCTGATTGTCGATCACGCGGTCTCCTTCAGGCGGGGTACCGCGGGACCTAGTCCGAAAAAATTCGCCTGTAATGATTCGGCCACTCAATACAGACTATCCCGATTTGTCGACGCCCAGACCCGGTTGCTCGGGAGGCAACCGGAAGGACGGCAGCTGCCTAAGCAGCTACGGCGTAGGTATAATCGTCTGCGATTATATTTAGATACTGCAGTTTTACGAGTTACAGTAACTCGGCATGCAACCAAAACCTCTGAATCCCCGTCGAAACCATTTCGCCCCCAGTTTCGACCTGCCTGTAAAAGAACAACCGGTACATTGATGACCGGCATAACATACTATATGATTATTATGCCGCAATGTCAATAACGCCATGTTTTTCTGTCAGTAATCCCGGTTTTTGTTGGCCCGGTTCAAGGCACGCTTGGCGTCCCGTTCCTTGATATCCTGGCGTTTGTCATGGCGTTTTTTACCCCGTGCCAGGGCGAGTTTCATCTTGACCTTGCCGTTTTTAAAATACAGGGACAGCGGCACCAGAGACAGCCCCTTTTCCTGGGTTTTTCCGATCAGACGTTTGATTTGCTGCTTGTGAAGCAGCAGCTTGCGCGGACGCAGTGGATCGTGATTGTCATAGTAGGCAAAGCTGTACGGCGAAATGTGCAGATTGTAAACAAAGACCTCGCCCTTTTTGATCGTGCCGTAGGCATCGGTCAGGTTCACCCGCCCTTCCCTCAGGGATTTGACTTCCGTGCCCACCAGCACCATGCCGGCTTCGAAATCATCCAGCACTTCGTAGTTGAACCGGGCTTTTTTATTCACAGCGATCATCTTGACCGCTTTGGTATCCTTCATATGCGTTTACTCGACCATCTCACTGGGGTTGGTGATCCGATACAGCAGTTTGCCGTAGGTTTCCTGGACCAGGTCCTCGATCCTATCCGTCGTACACTGTTGCATAACTTCCTTAAAAAACAATTCGGATTCTGATTTGCTGATGGCGCGAATCATATTCTTGACCTCTGGAATCGACTGGGGGTTCATGCTCAACTCGGTCATCCCCATCCCCAGCAGGATCGGCACATTGATGGGATCGCCAGCCATTTCACCGCACATGGAAACCAGGGTATCATGCGTGCGACCAACGTCCACAACCTGCTTGAGCAACCGAAGTACCGCCGGATTCAAGGTGTTGTACAAATGGGCTACATCCCGGTTTCCCCGGTCAATGGCAAGGGAATACTGAACCAGATCATTGGTGCCGATGCTGAAAAAATCGACTTCCGGCGCAATGGTGTCTGCCATGATCACGGCAGAGGGAATCTCGATCATGACCCCCACCTTTATATCCCGATTGCAGGGTACGCCTTCCCGTTCCAGAGAACGGGCGGCTTCATCCAGCAGGGCTTTTGCTTCAAGCACCTCTTCAAGACAGGAAATCATGGGAAACATGAGCCGGATATTCCCCTGTACCGCAGCCCTCAGGATGGCGCGCAGCTGGGTCAGAAAAACATCGGGCCGCTTCAGGCAGAAGCGGATGGCCCGCAGCCCCAGTGCCGGGTTGGGCTCGTTGGGTCCGCTTGCATAGGAGAGGGCCTTGTCCCCGTTGATATCCAGGGTCCGGATGGTCACCGGCAGGCCGTCCATGAGATCGACCACTTCCTTGTAGTGCTCGTAAAGCTCGTTTTCCGTGGGAAATGCGTCCCGGCTCAGATAATGAAATTCGGTCCGGAAAAGCCCAATACCATCCCCGTAGTGATCTCTCACCGACACCACTTCCTCGGGCAGCTCGATATTCCCCATCAGCTTGAGTTTGAAACCATCCGTACTTTCCGCAGCCAGGCCGCTGGTACGTGCCAAGGCAGCTTTGTAGTGTTCATACCGGACCTTTTTTTCCTGATAGGCTATCAGCGTGTCATCCGTTGGATGGACGATCACCAGCCCCTCCATGCCATCGACAATAACAATGTCTTCGTTTTTAATGGTATGGGTTGCCGTATCCAGCCCGAGCACAGACGGGAGTTCCAATGTTTTGGCGATAATGCAGGTATGCGAGGTCTTTCCGCCGTGATCCGTGACAAAACCCTTGATGCGCTCTAACTGAATCTGACTGGCTTCTGCAGGAGAAAGATCATGGGCGATCAGAATGACCCGTTTGTCGATCTTGGAAATTTCTTCTTTTTCACCGCCCGTCAGATTTCGCATGATTCGGTCAGACACCTGGACAATATCCGTGACCCGGCCTTTCAGGTACGGATCCTTGATATCCCGAAACATGGCCTTGATGTTGGAGGTCACCTGTTTGAGGGCCCAGTCGGCATTGATCCCCTCACCTTCGATGGTGTCAAGGGTTTTCCCGTACAGCATCTTATCTTTATGCAGGGCCACATGGGTCTCAAGAATATAGGCATGCTCTTTGAGCTCATTGGGGATACCGTCGATGATTTCCTGGAGTTCGGCTCTGGCGTTTTTAACGGCCATTTTGAACCGATTGATTTCATCCTGAATCTTATTTTCCGGAACGCGGTAGCGCTCCACCACATTGACGCCTTCATAACCGAACAAATACGCCTGCCCGATACAAATACCCGGTGAACCGCTGATCCCGCGAAGAATGGTTTCCTGTTTTTGGGACTGTGGCATGGGACCGACCCCTTCAAACTAATCCAGATTTCCGTTTTCAATCAACTCAACAATTTCATTCAGCACGCCGGCGTCAACAGGATTGTTTATACCGAAAACAAGCGCGGTCCCCTTAGCGCAGGCAAGCGTCAGAATGTCGATAATGCTGGCCGCATCCATCCGCTCCAGCGCCCCTTCTTTCTGAACCCAAACGCCGAATTGGGCGTTTTGTGCTAACTGGGCAATCATGGCCGCAGGCCTGGCGTGCAGCCCCAGCTCATTGATGATAATAACCGTCCGAGTCAGCTCCCTGCCGGGATCTTGCATACGTTTATGACCTTCGCCTTCACACTGTTACCGAAAACAGGCAGCGCTGCTGCCGAAAGTTTTTAAAAATATCACACGCTGTTAAATACTGTCAAACCGAAACCTGGCCTAAGCCCGGACGTAGAAATCCGAACAACTGTTTCACTTTCGCTCCCGGTCATACACCATCCGCATCTTTGTCTCACAGACGCGCCATGGTTTACGACTCGGGTATCCCATGAAAAATGAGCCGTCGGTTTTATAACTAGTCACGCATCAAAAGTCAATCGGATTCAGACAGCCCGCTGCCATTCCACCGCCCCCCTTTGCCTTGACGAGATGTTTTTTGACCTCATCCTCCAGATAATTTCTTTACTTCTTCCAGTACTTCATTTAAACTGCATTTGTTTTACTGACAAACAGCCTTGCGCCACATGCTACGAAACCGTCCGGATGTTTACGGCGCCCTCACCTGTCTTAAGACGCATCCGACCATTGAAAGGAAGCAACCCATGATTGATCTGTTCAGAAAAACCCTTTACACGGGCATCGGTCTTGCTGTCAGAACCCAGAATGAAATCATTGATCTTGCAAAAGATCTCGCCGAACAGAATAAACTCTCCGAAACCGAAGGCAAAAAATTTATCGACGAAGTCGTGGACAAATACAATGAAACCAAGAAACGGATGAACGAACAGATAGAAGCCTCTGTTAAAAAAATACTCTCCAGCATGCAGCTGGCCACCCAGGCCGAAGTTGACGCATTGAAAAAAGAAATCAAGGCTCTCAAGGAACGGCTCCCAGCAGACTAGTGGCTTTCAGCGGACACATGGGACGTATCAACCGGTCCAACCGGAACGTCTTTTTCCGGTAGATCAAAAAAGCTACATTCACTGTGGGCAGGATCACGTCCGGGCTTGACATCCGTCACAGCGATTTTTAATATGGCGGCCATTTTTAACGCAGCCGGGCGGTCTTTCATCCTAAGACACCGGTGAACCCATAAGGACGCTTTGCCAATACCATGAATCACTCGCCCGAAACGGTTCGTGCACTGGGCCTCTCTTCCGGGGGACTCGACAGTATTCTGGCTGCACTGGTACTGCGCAACCAGGGAATCCATGTAGAATGGATCAGCTTCGACACCCCCTTTTTCTCCTCTGAGAGTGCCGTCATTGCCGGTAATACCTGGAATATTCCCACACATACGGTGGATATCACCGATGCCTATATTCCCATGCTCAAAGCCCCCAGCCAGGGATATGGGAAAAACATGAACCCCTGCTTGGATTGTCACACCCTGATGTTCAATCATGCAGGTACCTGGCTGTGTGAAAACAACTTTGATTTTCTTTTCAGCGGCGAGGTGGCGGGGCAGCGGCCCAAATCCCAGACCAAATCCGCCTTGCGTTTTGTGGAAAAGCACTCGGGATTTGACGGAAAGATCCTGCGACCGCTCAGTGCAAAACGGTTGCCCGAAACGCCCATGGAAGTCAGTGGGCTGGTGGACCGCTCCCGGCTTTTCGATTTTCAGGGCCGGACCCGAAAACCCCAGTTGCAGCTGGCAAAAGAACTGGGCGTAACGGAATTTCCCTCCCCTGCCGGCGGGTGCATCCTCACCGAAGCGGTCTATTCCAACCGACTACGGGACCTGTTTGCCCATGTGGCCACGCCACAACGAAACGATTATCACCTGCTGAAATTCGGACGGCACTTCCGGCTGGACGCAACGACAAAACTGGTGGTAGGACGGACAAAGGCAGATAACGCAGCCCTGCGCGAACGGCTAACCCCGGACCGGGATATCGTGCTGCGCATGCACCAGCTGCCCGGTCCCATTGGTATTCTTCCCCAGGCAACCACTCCGGACAACCTGAAGCTGGCAGCGGCCATCTGCGCGGCATACACCAAAGCGCCCACCGGAGCACCGGCTGCGGTCATGGCCAATGGACCGGAAGGCCAGCAGTTGATCCAGACGACCGGCGGTGATGCCGGCAGCTTTCAAACCTGGCAGATTTAACGGCAAATGCCAATGGATTGTGGATACGTTTCGGTTAGTGGTTTAAAACACTAACCCTGCGTCTCCCCATACTTTTGTTTCAGCCGATTCAGCTCCATCAGATAGGTTTCCCGGTATTTCAACCCGCTGAAGGCAGTGAGATCGTTGCCAATGACATCAATGTACGGCCGGATATCGATACCGTTTTCGTTCATCTGCCGGTCATTGGCCAGATCCACCACCTTGAGGCAGTAAAAATTGGAGAGAATCCGTACTTCCGGTGATCGGCGCAGCAAATAGACCTTCCCGGACAGGGTATTTAAAAAATACCCTGCATAGGCATAGGCCACATCAAAATCCGGGAAAAGCACGGGTAGGGCGTCATCGGTTTTGACGCCCCCGGTCATCCAGACATAATACGACGCCATGACCGGTTCCAGAATATCGGATTCCTGTGCCAGCACATCCTTGATCATAAGAATCCGTTCTTTACCGAAAATCCGGTAAAAATGGGCCATATTTCTCAGCAGGCTGAGAAAATCATCGGTTTCCCCGGACGTCACCGGCAAATTCTGCGTCATCCGCTTGACGAGGTCTGCCTGAATGGCTTTGACAGGCGTCTGTTTCCGGTGTTTCAGCAGATAGGGCCGTGAATCCAGATAGTTGAGAAACCGGATCACCTGATCCCGGGCTTCCGGTTCTGCAACGGAGAGAATGTTTTCACTGCCTGCAGGTACGGGCGTACCGAAAACCGACGCATATTTCTCTTTAAAAGAAGCGTCTGAAATCCCATCCTCATGCAGCGCTGCTTCTAACACCGCCACTTTCTGCTCAAGCGCCTTGATCCGCTCCTGCTGCGCTTGTTCAAGATTGATTGTCACCCCGGCGTTTCCAGATGCCTTTTCTCCGCCCCGTTCAGTTACCTTGTTTTTTTCTGTCTTGTTTGTGACGGTTTTGTCCAGAATACCCATGTATCGCAGGCCGAAAAACGCGATACCCGCCAGGCAGACGGTGACAACCCCCCATTTGAAGATTTTTTCCACTGTTTCTGATGGCATGTTACGGCTCCGTGTTAAAGGGAAAACGTCATCCGGACAGGCCGTGCTGCACCGGTTAGTGCCCTATGCAGCACATTGTTCGGCAGGAATACGTTTCTTTATTATGCCATATCCCAATTGGGGGACAAGTAAAATTCTGGCACAAACGGGTCAATACCTGTTATAAAGACGCGTAGATTTTATAACAGTACGCTCCTGCTTTCACACACAAACACAATGATGACGGATGATTATTCAACTGAGCCACCACATTTGTCTGCCAGACGTACCCGAGCCTGTCGCATCCCATCTCAAGCGCATGCTTACCCTGCAAAACCCCAAGTGGGTAGACAATAACCGCCAGGGCCGTTCTAATAGAGGCGTGCCCCGGGATCTGACCTTTTACGCGCCAGCGCCCGAAGGCATCTGTATGCCCCGAGGGTTCATGCGGGAGCTGATCAATACCTGCCGGATGTTTGATCTTTCCTTTGAAATTAAGGACCACCGCAGATCGTTTCCGGATATTGACCTTACCTTCAACGGCACCCTGAAGCCCTTCCAGCAGACCGCCTGCGACGCAATTCTGAAAAAAGATTTTGGTGTGTTGACCGCGCCGACCGGCGCCGGCAAAACCGTCATGCAGCTCTATCTGATCAGCAGGAGGCGTCAACCCACCCTGATCATTGTACATACCAAAGACCTTGCAAGGCAGTGGATCGACCGCATCGAGACGTTTTTATCCATTCCCGCCGCTGCGGTGGGAATGATCGGTGACGGTCATAACCGGATCGGCGACCAGGTGACAGTTGCCATGGTTCAGTCGCTCTACAAACGGGTAGATGAGGTGGTTCCCCGAATCGGTTACGTGGTTGTAGATGAATGCCACCGGGCCCCCAGCCGAACCTTCACGGAAGCGGTGACACCCTTTGACGCCAAATACATGACCGGGCTCTCTGCCACCCCCTGGCGGCGAGACCGGCTGTCAAAGCTGATCTTCTGGCACTTAGGTGATGCGGTGCATGAAGTGGATAAAAAGCATCTGATAAAACAGGGAGACATTCTGAAAGCGGAAATCTGTTTCCGCCAGACCGATTTTCAGTCTGATATCGACGGCAGCCTGTATTACACCAAGCTGATGAAAGTGCTGACCCAGGACCAACAGCGCAACATCATGATTGCAGCGGATGTGGCCCATGCAGCTGAAGCGGAATCGGGCAATGGCACCTGCCTGGTCTTGTCTGATCGCAAGATCCACTGCGAAACCATCCGTGCGCTTCTGAAATACAGACATGGTGTGGATGCCGAGCTGCTCACCGGAGATTTAAAGGCCACAGAACGAAAAGCAGTGATGGACAAACTGAACAACGGCGCCGTCAAAGTGCTCATTGCCACCAGTCAGCTCATCGGAGAAGGTTTTGATTCCAATCGGCTCACGACCTTGTTTCTCATCTATCCGGTCAAATTCTCCGGCCGGCTTATTCAGTATCTGGGAAGAATTCTGAGACCGGGTCCGGGGAAAACCCATGCCCGGGTGTATGATTATGTGGATATCCATGTCGGTGTGCTCGAAGCAGCGGCCAAAAGCCGGCACACGGTGTATCAGCAGACAGGCAGCCTGCTGCCTGAAAAGGATTTATGGGGGCTGATGGTGTAAACGGATTCCCACCTTTACCTCAAAGGGTCGTTCCCTTGAGTGACCCGAAATAGCGGTAATGGTTTCCGGGATCGTAGATTTTGTATTTGCAGCTTACAATGGGTTTGTTTTGAATGATGTCGGTGAAGTAACAGCATACCGCCTCCACATCCGGTCTTTCCCCCGTGTATATCCTGATGTGTGAAGTACTTTCAGCAAATATACATCCATAAAGACCAGCGTAGAACGGGGAAATGTTATTTTTGACAAGCCATGTGCCAGCTCCGACGGATAGGTCTGAAAGGCCGCAAGGGCGTCATCGAATCCAAAGGCATCCGGCATTCCTGCAATGACCGAACAGGCCACCGTATACATCTCCCGGTGCTGATTTCTGATGGTATCGATGTGATCCAGAATGGCTGCGGTACCAAACACCGGATAATAATGTCCCTGAAAGAGCACTTCCACCTGTTCTTTGGCCACAAAGGCATGCAAAAAATCGAGGGTCTCGTGGACCTGTTCAATATCTCCGAACTGAATATCATTTCCGTTGAGAAAATTCAGCGCATCCCCGGCAAACAGAACCTTATCAGATGCCAGATAATACACCAGATGGTCATCCGTGTGTCCCGGTGCCTCCATGGCATACAGCCCGTCATCAACCTGCCAGCCCATGACGTTCATACCCGCCAGCGACAGGGTGACGGCTGTTTCCGGCGTCAGGTACGCCGCCTTCAGCCATCCGGAACGGATCCGGCCGATATTCTTCAAAGAATAAAGATAGCTGACGACAAACAAAAACGCGGCTGGAAAAAAAGTGGAAATCCGTGCTGAAAACAGCACGGCTGTAATCATCCACCCGGGAAACATCTTAAACCGCCGCAGCATGCCGGGCAGTTCCATTTCCCGGGCCATCATCCGGATCTGGCCCGTGCCATTGGTCCGCAAGTACCTGATCTTTCGGCGGATCCGGTGGTGATAGTAAATTTTCGAGCCCTTTCTCGCCACCCAGCCGTTGTTGGCGCAATGGTCATTGTGGTAATGGGTGCAGAGAACATGCACGGTATCCGCGTTCCGGATCAGCGGGGCCAGTTCCTTCCGCCGTTTTTTTCCAAATGCCGGGTCCAGCACATAACAGGTTTTGCCGATATAAAACACGCAGGTATTGGCGGCTGAGCTGGCCCGGTTGAGCCGGTCCGTGTCGCTTAACAGGGTGATCCCCATATGAAAGACTTTTTCACGTCGTTCTTCCGGGGTCATTTCCATCTCTTTTCTGTTCATTACCTGACTAACAAAGCAGACCGGCCAGCCGCGTCCTGATCAGGTGATCCGCCTCAGCCATGATCCGGTCCACGAGCGCCTGGCAGGTGGGGATATCGTTGATCAGTCCGGCCACCATGCCGCAGGACCAGGCCCCCGCATCCATATCGCCCTCTTTCATGATCCGCGGATAGACACCGGCCACTTCATCGATGATGTCTTCAAAGGTGAGGTTGTCCCCCAGATCAGCTTCCTTTTCCATGAGCCGGTCAACGGCCGCGTTGGCCATCACCCGCTCGGTATTTTTCAGGGCCCGCATAATCAGCCGGGTATCGCGTTCAGTTGCGTCAAGAATCGCCTGTTTCACATTCTCATGCACCGGCGCTTCCTTTGTCGCGATAAACCGCGTACCCATGTTCACCCCTTCAGCCCCCAGTGCCAAGGCCGCCACCAGACTCCGGCCGTCAGCCATACCGCCGGAAGCGATAAAGGGAATGGTCAGGGCTTCCGCTGCCCGGGGGAGCAGAATCATGTTCGGAATATCGTCTTCCCCCGGATGCCCGCCGCACTCAAAACCGTCAACCGATACGGCATCACAACCGATGGCTTCGGCTTTCAGGGCATGGCGAACCGCTGTGCACTTGTGAATCACCGTAATCCCACCGTCTTTCAGCTGTTTCATATACGGTTCCGGGTTTCGGCCGGCCGTCTCCACAATTTTCACCCCGCCGTCGATGATCGCGTCAATGAACCCGGTATAATCCGGTGAGATCACAATGGGAAGAAAGGTGAGGTTGACCCCGAAGGGTTTATCTGTCAGCTCCCGGCACCGGGCAATCTCCCGGGAAAGATCTTCCGGCGATTTCTGGGTCAGTGCGGTTATGATCCCCAGTCCGCCGGCATTGGAAACAGCAGCCGCCATTTCCGCGAACGCCACATAATGCATCCCGCCCTGCATAATCGGGTGCTCAATGCCAAAAAGTTCTGTAAAGCGGGTTTTCATATCAGGTTCCTCCGGATTTGGGTGTGTGGTGTGATATTGGCATGCGATTATTGCGTATACCCTATAGATAAATATCTCCGTACGCAACCGGTCTTGCACTTTTTTTGCAATCTGGGAGACCGTTTCAGGTAACGATTAAACGGCAGTAAAACAAAGTGATCGGAAGCACAGATTTAAATCCAATAAGTATAAGCCAAGCGGTTCACGTAAAAAAAGGCCTCCCAGAAGCAATTTCCAAAAGGCCTTGATATAAATGACAAAGCCAACCCATAGATGGATTGGCTTTGATTCGCAAATGGCGTCCCCAAGGGGATTCGAACCCCTGTCGCCGGCGTGAAAGGCCGGTGTCCTGGACCGGGCTAGACGATGGGGACATGGTGGGTCGTACTGGGCTCGAACCAGTGACTCGCTGCTTAAAAGGCAGCTACTCTACCGACTGAGTTAACGACCCAATAGTAAAACAAAAGCAAATTAGTCGAAAGCGGCTTTTTTGTCAAACTTTTTTCCGCTTTTCATGTCTGGCGTGTATTTCAATGCTTCCTGAAATGCCTTGCTGAACGTGGCGTCCCCAAGGGGATTCGAACCCCTGTCGCCGGCGTGAAAGGCCGGTGTCCTGGACCGGGCTAGACGATGGGGACATGATCAAAATTGCTTTTATTTACATATAGTTAAAAAGAGCTATTATCTACATTCAAAACTGTTTTGAAGGTCAAAACGAAGGTATTTTTATCCGAATCCCCGGCGCATGTCAAGCACCATTTTTATTTTTTTTTCTACCGTCGCCAGAATTCCGGAACCAGGAGGATTATTACGGTATAGATTTCCAGTCTTCCCAGAAGCATACACCAAACCAGCACCCATTTTCCCAATGCGGGAATTGCGGAAAAATTCTCAGCCGGTCCCACAAAACCGAATCCCGGACCGATGTTTCCGATGCACGAGGCCACTGAAGAAATTGCGGTCAGGATATCCACACCCAGAGATGCCATGATCAGCGAACCAACCATGAAAAGCAGGATGTACAAGGCCAAAAATCCCATGATACTCCGCACCACATCATCGCCAACGCTCACCCCCCCCAGCTTCACCTGGGCCACGGCATGAGGATGGATCAGTTTAAACAGCTCCCGGTAGCAGTATTTCACGGCAACCAGCAAGCGAACACACTTCATCCCCCCGCCAGTGGAGCCGGCAGACGCGCCCATGAACATAAGGAAAAAAATCACCACCTGTGAAAACGCCGGCCAGAGCTCATAATCGGCCGTGGCATAGCCGGTGGTGGTGATGATCGACACCACCTGAAAGAAACCGTAACGGAACGCCGCCCCGGCCGTATCATAGACCGGCCCCCACAGGTTAAGGGTGACAAGCACGGTCAAAAGCCCCACCACGATCAGAAAGAACCGGCACTCCGTATCCCGCCAGAAGGCCAGCGGACGCCCCCGCAGCAGCTGGAAATGAAGCGAAAAATTGATACCGGCAATAATCATGAAGATCGTGATCACCATATCAATGTAAACACTGTCAAATCCGGCAACCGACAGATTTTTTGTGGAAAACCCGCCAGTGGGCATGGTGGTGAAGGTGTGGCAGACGGCATCATACAAACTCATGCCCCCGAACAGCAGAAAGATCACCTCCACCACAGAGATGCCGGCATAGACCCTCCAGAGGATCATGGCACTTTCGCTGATCCGCGGGGTCAGCTTGTCCGGCACCGGGCTGGGGACTTCCGCCTTGTACAGCTGCATGCCTCCGACACCAAGAAACGGAAGCACGGCAACAGACATCACGATGATTCCCATACCGCCCAGCCACTGGATCTGGCTTCTCCAGAACAGCAGTCCTTTGGGCAAAGACGCGATATCCGTCAATACCGATGATCCGGTGGTGGTAAATCCGGACACAGACTCAAAAACCGCATCCGTAAACCCAGGGAAAATGCCGCCCAGATAAAACGGTAGTGCACCGAAAAACCCCACGGTGGTCCACCCCAATGCCACAATCGCCATACCTTCCCGCTGGGTCAGCGCCTCTTTGATGGGAAATGAAAAGCACATATACAACAGGCTGCCCACGGCAACGGTAATGGCCATAGAGACCGCGATGGGCACACGGGAAGCATCCTGATACCAAAGGCTGCACAAGAGAGGCAGAAGCATTAAAAAGCCAATGGTCAGTACCATCACACCGATAATCTTCAGTATATAAGGCCAGCGCATATCAGAAGAACTCCAGCTTCACGGTCAGAATCTTTTCAATTTTAGGGACCGCCGGACGTCTGGCAAATATAATCACCCGATCACCGGGTTCTACCTGCGTCGCGCCCGAGGGAATGATGATGGCATCGTCCCGCACCACGCCGATCAGCAAGGCCCCCTTGGGAAACTGGATCTTTTTCAGGGGTTTTCCGACAATATCAGAGGTCTCCATGGCAACCGCTTCCATGACCTCCGCCTGCTCCCCGTTCACGGAGAGCGCGGACAGAATCCGTCCTTTTCGGATATGCCGCAGGATACTGTCAATGGCGGACAGCCGGGGGCTTACCACCTGATCAATGCCGATGGCCGGCATCAGGGGGAGATAGCTGAACTTACTGATCTTGGTAATGGCAGCCCGGGCGCCCATCCGTTTTGCCAGAAGCGAAACCAGGATGTTGGTCTCCTCATCATCGGTCAGGGTGACCACCATATCCGTATCCCGGATATTCTCCTCTGACAGAATCGTCTGATCCGATGCATCGCCGTGAATGATGATGGCTTTATTCAGCTGCTCGGCCAGGGCGTCGCACCGGGCCACATCTTTTTCCACCACCTTGGTCTGGACCCCTTTTTTCACCAACTTGCGGGCCAGCCGGGTGCCGATCTGTCCGCCGCCGACGATGATGGCCCGCCGAACCGGATGGGACTGTTTCCCAAACAGCTGAAGCGTCTGCTCCAGCCGATCCCGTTCACTGATGAAATAGACCAGGTCTCCGGCATGCAGCCGGTCGTTCCCCCGGGGGATGATCAACTCATCTTTTCGCACCACGGCGGCAATAAGCGGGGCGTCCTCGACTTCCGACCGCAGATCCATGAGCCGTATGCCGGAAAGCCGGCTGTTTTCAGAGAGCCGCACACCGACAAAGTTCACCCGCCCATCGGCAAACTCGCCCACATCCACAGCACCCGGCGCGCACATGAGGGTTTCGATGGTTTTAATGACCTCGATTTCGGGGTTGATCACCGTATCAATATACGGTGCGTTTTCTTTGAACAAGGCGTGGTAGTTATCAAAGTCTGCGTGACGGATACGCGCGAGTTTTTTGGTGGCCGGGGAAATCATGTTGGCCACCAGGCAGGCGATCAGATTGATCTCGTCACTGTTCGTGACCGCCAGCAGAATATCGGCATCCTTGAGACCTGCCCGCTCGAGCACCACCGGGCTGCTGCCCGACCCCTGAATCACCTGGGCGTCCACATGCTCGGCTATCCTTCGGACCGCCTCCGGCTTCTGGTCAATGACCACCACATCCTTGTTTTCCAAGGCCAGACGGCTGGCAATATGATACCCGACTTCACCCGCCCCAACGATAATTATCTTCAACCAACGATCTCCTTATTCATGGTCTACAAACGGAAAATACGAAAAACATCCCGACATTTTCCTTTACAGCGGGATGAATTACACCAAAGCACCCCCGGATGTCAAACCGCATACCCGGAGGTTTTTCAGTGGTTATTCCCGTCAGTGTCAGCCGCACCTTTGTGTTGTTTTAGCATCATGCCCTCGCTTTCCTCAGAGGAGGATTCCGTAGCATCGGCCATACGACTCATATCTGATGGTTGAATCTGGAATTTTTCCCGGATCCGCTCGATGGAAACCAGCTTGACGTCACGCGATGACGGGGTGAGGAACGATTTGAGTTGTTCTTCGAGTATCCGCGGATGAAGATCACTGCCAATGGCAATCACCCCTTCCATAATCATCTTCTGGAGCAGCAGTTCCCGGTTTGTCAGTTCTCTTAAGTGAGCCGCCAGGGGCAAAAATACAAAATTGGCAAAAATAATCCCATACAAAGTGGAGGTCAGGGCCACCGGAATGGTTTTCAGTATGATTGCCGTATCCCCAATCCCGGCGAGCATGCCGATCAGCCCTACCACACTGCCGACCAGGCCAAAGGAGGGAGAAAAATCAGCAAGTGCGATCAGCACGCGTTCAATTTCATCCCGGCGGAGCCTGAAAAAGACCATCTCCGTGTTGAGCAACTCCCGCATCTGGGACTCCGGGTATCCGTCCACCAGAAAGCCGAGGGCCCGGCGCAGGAAAATTACCGTGGTTTCCGCTCCATCCGCTTCCAGAGACAGCAGACCGTGGAACTTGCTTTTCAGGGACAGATCCACAAGCACCTCCACAATGTCCTCCGGTTCCGTCACTTTTTTACGAAAGGACGATTTCAGCACCCGGCAGACCAGCATCAGCCGGTCCAGACGAAAACTGATCACGGCAGCCCCGAAAATACCGCCAAGTATGATCATCAGACCAGCGAGATTGAAGTAGAGCCCCAGATTCCCATGGATGGCAAACCCGCCCACAAACAGGGCGCAAAAAAGGATCAGCCCCAGCAGGTTGCGGTGCCGATACCAGGACGCCCCTTTCTCCGGCTCCGCCGCTTCCGGATCCGCTGCTGCCTGCGCCTCTGGTTTCGGCATGGCGTTATCTGCCGTATCCTGTCGTTCCATATCCCCTCCTGTCGGTTCAATGACAGTGGACGTTCAGATTGCTCATCTTATCCTGGATGAAGTGGAGGAATACTGCCATTTTTTAAGCGATCTTAATGAAGCGAAACCGCTCCCTGGACCTGAACGCATAACCGTATATCATTCTACCACGCGGGCCGCATCCCGCCGATACATCTCCTGAAAAACCGGATGATACCCGGCTCCCTCGCCACCTGGCCGGTCTTTCATGATCACAATCTCCACGCGCCGGTTGAGCATTCGATTTCCCCGGGTGGTATTGGGCCGGAGGGGCTGGTGATAGGCATGCCCGGTGATCAGAAACCGGTCAGACGGCAATTTCATCTCCTCAATGAGAAAACGCGCCACCCGGCAGGCACGGGTCGCGGAGAGTTCCCAATTGGTGGGAAACCGGTCCGAATGAATCGGCGTATTATCGGTATGGCCGGCCACATTGATCACCCAGGGCGTTCCCCGGAGCATCTCCGCCACATTGATCAGGGTTTCCACCGCCGGTCCGCGAAGCTCGGCCTGGCCGGTCTTAAACAGTAGGTCGCCGGTCAGAATAATTCGAACCGCAGAATCGGAAACCATTTTCACATCGGCAATTTTTTCCCGATACGCGTCTTTGACGAGGCGAACACTCTCCTCGTAAATATCGCTCAAGGTCTGATTTCGGGCACGGTAATCATCGGAAAGCCGTGGCGATTGCGCCACCACACCGCCGCCGGTTTCTTCGACAGCCTCGACGCCGGCGCCTTTACCGAAATCCAGATCACGCCGTGCAGACGCGTAGACATAGAGACAGACAAACAGGATGAACAGGGTCATCATCAGGTCCGACCAGGAGATCGCCCACCTCAGGGAGCGCGGGGTGGAAAGCGTTAAGGCCAGGGGATCCGGATGCAGGGCATCCGGCTCTTTTTTCACCATTTCCCGGCATGAATCAGCTGGTGTGAACATGCGGTGTATTCCTCGCTTCTGGCTGGCGTCAAAAAAAATTGACGCCGCATACGTGCCATCAGGACAGCAACTTGGCGTCTCAACCGTGGTACTGGATTCAATGGGTGTTATCCTAATCTGATTTTTGAATAAAAATCAACCCGCAGCAGACAAATTCAGGGTGACAGTTTTCAAACCATCGGCCAGTTCCCTATTTTTATCCACCCAGACCACGCATACAGAATTTACATTTTTTATGATAAAAAACGTCAAGTTTCCCATCCGTATGCCGATACCATGCTCAGCAAGCTGGAAACAAACCCTTTCCACCTCAGACTCTTTCAGGAAGGGGGTGATAGCACCAGGTAAGACAGCAATAAGTCATCATCAGTCTGTTTCTTTTTTTTCGGGAAGGGAATCCCGATCACCACACACATGGAGGTAAATTATGGCTCTTCGTATTAACACAAACGTCTCGGCAATGAATGCGCACAAAAACATGATCAGGACCGACACCAACATGTCCTCATCCCTGGAACGGTTGTCGTCTGGTCTGCGCATCAACAAAGCGGCGGATGACGCCTCGGGCATGTCCATTGCCGACTCCCTGAAGTCCCAGTCCCTGGGCCTCGGCCAGGCGATCCGGAATGCCAACGATGGTATCAACATCGTTCAGACCGCAGACGCGGCCCTGGAAGAATCCATCAACATTGTCAACACCATCAAGACCAAGTCCATCCAGGCAGCTCAGGATGGCCAGACCACAGAATCCCGCGCAGCCATCCAGTCAGACATCAATAAGCTGATGGAAGAGCTGGATACCATTGCCAAAACAACCGCCTTCAACAACCAGAAACTCCTGTCCGGAAACTTCACCAACAAGGAATTCCAGATCGGGGCCTACTCGGGCGAAACCGTCAGCATTTCCATTGCTTCTTCGGAATCCACCAAAGTGGGTCACACGGTCAGCTCCCAGCTGTCGTTGAAAAACGATGAAGCGGGTATCGTTGACTTGAGTGTCTACAGCAACATGAAGAACCAGACATTCAATGTCCAGTCTGTCGAGGTTGCCTACAACAACAGCCGTGAAAACGGCATGGGCGCTGTGGCGGATGCCATCAACAAGCTGAGTGATGTGCTCGGCATTTCAGCCAGCGCCGTGGTTGAAACCACGACTGATCTGAACATTGCCCAAGGGACCACGGACAGTGATTTTGCCATCAATGGAGTGACCATTGGTCAGGTTGCGGTAGAAACCAACGACGCAACCGGTACCCTTGTCAAGGCCATTAACCAGAAGACATCCCAGCATGGGGTCACGGCATCCACCGACTCACGGGGGTATCTGACCCTGACCTCCACGGATGGACGCGCCATCGAAACCACCATGGGCGGTGAAGGCACCCAGAATGTTTTCCGTAACTCGGATATGACCACGGTGGGCTTCCTCCAGATGAATCAGAGCGGTTCGGCTGAAATCATCGTCAACAACGTGGGCGGCGGGGATGCGGTTGCCCTGGTGACAGATCTGGAAATCAAGGGTGACTCCACGTCCACCACACTGGAATCAACCCTGAAGGAAGGTTCTCTCCTGACGGCCAACTCCACCCTGGGATCCGGCTGGTCAACCCGTCAGGACATTACCGGGGATACCTTTAAAAACGCCAACATCAACACCACGGAAACATCGACCCTGACAGCCGGTTCAGTGCTTGTCGCAAACAGCAAACTGGCCGCCAACTCGGATATTACGGGTGATGCAACCATCCAAAATACCAACAGTACGCTTGGAAGCTCCACCATTGCAGAGGGCTCTCTGCTGAAAGCAAATACCACAATTGCCGCCGGTACGATCCTGGGCGGGGATGCACAAGTCAAAGATGACATGAGCGCCACCACAACAGAAAGCCTGATCAAAGAAGGCTCGATTATCGGAGAAGGCTCCACCCTTGCGGCAGGCACCATACTTGGCGGTAAGGCCACCATCGACGGCACCACCAGCGCCACTGTCGGAAATTCTCTGATAGCATCCGGCTCGACACTGGCCACCGGAACCATTATTGCCGCAGGTTCAACTCTGGGCGGGGATATCACGGTTGATGGAATTTCCAGTTCGACCACGGATGTCAGTATCATCAAGGAAGGCTCCAGCCTTGCCGGCGGGTCCATCATTGCTGCAGGTACGGTGATGGGGGGTAACTTTGATGTCCAAAGTAATACCAGTACCACCACCGGTGCCAGCCTGATCAAAGCCGGTTCCTCTCTGGGTACGGATTCCACCATTGCTGCAGACACGGTTCTCGGCGGAAATGCAAGGGTCAACCTCACAAATACGACAACAGGCGAAAGCCTCCTCGTTGCAGGGTCGACTTTAGAAGCAGAGTCAGTCCTCGGTGCCGGCACGGTGTTGGGCGGCCAGTTCGAACTCCACGCCGCTTCAGCGTCAACAACCGATAGCAGCTTTATTGCCGACGGATCAGAACTGACCACAGGATCGGTTCTGAAGGCAGGCACTATTCTGGCTGCAGGGCAGACCGTTACAGTTAGCGGCACTACGTACTCTGGAACGTTAAATGTGGACTTGACCCTTGATGCCAACGCAACCCTGAACAATGGTGGCATCACAAGCCTGGCTGCCGGGTCTACGCTGAATGCCAATAGTACGTTAGCTGAAGACTCCTATGTCATGGCTGACCTGACCTCAGAAAGCGCCACGGTAATCAACAACGACATGACAATGCTGGCAGGATCTCAGCTTGCGGAAAACAGCATCCTGGTAGAGGGTTCCAGTTTCAATCAGAGCCTGCAGATCAACCAGGCTTCGACGATTAACAATGACATGACACTCAATGCGGGCTCGAGAGTGAACACGGCATCCTCGCTCACCGAAGGCTCCTATGTCATGGCCGAAGTGACTCTGAACAGTGCCGCCACCATCAACAGCGACATGTCTCTCGAGGCGGGATCCAAAATTAATACAAACTCCACTCTGACAAACGGCTCTGCGGTTTTTGCGAACCTCACGACCACCGGCCCCTCCACCATTGAGGATGACATGACGCTGCTGGAAGGCTCCAAGGTCGGGACCGGCTCTGTTCTGGCAGAAAGAACGACCCTCGGCGCCGACATTACACTTGACACAACCGGCATGACACTGAACCGAGATATGACGGCAGCGGTCGGCACCCGTTTCAACGACGACTCGACGTTCAAAACCGGTTCTCAGCTGGGGTCTGACTTTGCGCTGAACACGGATATGACCACAAAACGGGAAATGACACTTCAGGAAGGCTCCAAGCTGATTGATAACTCGATCCTCAAAGCCGGATCCAACATCGGTGCTGAAATCACCACCAAGAACAACATGACCCTGAACGATGATGCCACCATCAATTCCGGATCCAAGCTTGTTGTGACCAACGTACTCAACATTGCTGCCGGTTCAACGGTGGGTGGTGCTGTCGACCTTGCCAAAGACATCAGTGTCACCGGTGATCTGGGCCTGGCCAAAGGCTCCATCGTGGCCGACGGGTCCGTACTGACCAACGACTCCACCATCGGCGGCACCATCACGCTGGCCAATGATGAAATCGTGTCCAGCACCAATGACCTGTCCGTCAAGGGCGGCTCCCTGCTGAAAGCCGGCAGTGAGATCGCTGAAAACACCTATCTGACCAATGACATCCTGGCAGAAAACGGCCAGCTGTACACGGCAGGAACGGTACTCACCGAAGCGATCACCGTTGCCAATGACACCACGCTGGAAAACGAAATGACCCTGCAAAACGGCTCTGTGCTCAAAGCAGGGTCCCAGCTGACGGCCAATGATGAAGCCGGCAATGCAGCGACCGCGGAAATGGGTGAGTCCCAGATCAATCGTCTGTCTGATGTCAACGTCCTGACCCAGGAAGGTGCCCAGATCGCCATCGCAGTGGCGGATGCGGCCTTAAAGGATCTGGACAAGGTTCGGGCGGATCTGGGTTCTGTTCAGAACCAACTGACATCAACCATCAACAACATTTCAACCACCCGGGTGAATGTTGCGTCTGCGGAATCCACCATCCGTGACGTTGACTTTGCAGAAGAGTCATCGAACTTCACCAAGCTGCAGATCCTGTCTCAGGCCGGCACCTTTGCCATGAGCCAGGCCAATGCCAGTGCTCAGGGCGTCCTGAGCCTGCTGCAGTAACCGCTAACATGACCTGACCGGGCTGTCTCTCTTTTCACAGCGGACAGCCCTGGTTTCCTTTCCGTCACACCCGCTGGCTGTTATGGCCAGCGGGTGTGTGCGTTTATGTCCTGCCTGTTTCCTTGCAAAAAACAACGGATGCTGCACATTTCCGGATTGATGCATCACTTTTGTATGTTTGGGTGAGATCACCTTTGGCCACATTGTTGATGGCATCTTCGACCTCGATAATCGGTGTGAATAAGGATTCGAAAATATAATTCACTGAAGTTTAATGATTTATTTATCTGTTCTTTAAATGGTGCTGTTTACCCGTACAATCTTTTTATATATTTGCCGGGAGTGATTCCAAATTCTTTTCTATAGGCAGCGATGAAATGGCTTGTATTTGTATAGCCAACATGATAGGCAATTTTCGAAACACTTTTTCCTCCATCATGTATCGCTTTTTGGGCTGTTTTCATTCGCTCTTTTGTTACATAAGCGAAAACAGTTGTTCCAAAAAGTTCCCTAAATCCTTTCTTCAATTTAAAGTCGTTGATGCCTAACCGTCTTGCCAGCTTTACAATCCCTTGGTATTCTTTGATATTGGCAAGTAGAATATCCCGCGCCCCATAAATCCGCTGGATATCTTCATCTGAAAGAGTACTTTTTCTTTCCCGTTTACCCAAATATATCAACGCCTCAATCTGATATGACAAAAGCTCGAGAATTTTGCTTTCAAGAAACAATGTTTCCGGATGAGTGAAGGCATTGCGGCAACTGATTTCAAAAATCGTTTTTTCCATTTTGGGATGCATGGGCAGGAAGAAAGCCCCACAGATGTCACCGCGCAGGTATTTTGTCAATTCACTTGGAATCGTTTTGGCATAAGGGGAAATGTATGAGAGGAGAAGATCAGGATCAATGGCGATACCGATATTCCTGTACGGCAGGTTTTTATCAATCTGAAATGTGCCTTTTGTATGGGCAAGATTGGCCACAAGGGCCTTTCCAGGACTTGTGCATATACTTTCATCTGCAAGATGTCCTCTGCGCTTGTATGTTGTAAGGCTTTTTCCCTGGACAGAGAATGAAAAGGTTACAGGGGCGCTGTCAATCTGAAAATCAATATCCCATGTGCTCCCTGCTGGCATGTTATAAAGGGAAAAATACATTCCCGGCTTTATGAGAGAATGCGATATGGAATGCTCCAAGCCGGCTCGACTGCTAAAAGAAAAACTACATTCTCCGTAATCTGTGGTGTCGGTTTTTACAAAACGATATGAATATGTATCTTTTGTGTTCATATGTCTTTTCCCCCACATAGATAGTCATAAAAATACTCTGAAAAGAAATCCTATACCCTGAAAGGGATTATTAAAAACGGATATTTGAAAACTATTGATGTCGGCACATCAATACAGTACTAGCTGAAATATAAAATGTTTGCAAGGCCAAAGTTTTTGATTACCAATATCATTGGCAGGAGGACGATGAAACATGATAGATAGAAAAATAATACTAATAACTGCATTTTTTTCACTTGTAATATTTTGGGAAAGCATGTCTCTGGCAGCCCAGGGACAGCCTTCTTCTCAAGATAGCCTGGGGTGGGATGCGGAGTATGCCATTGTCGTAACAGCTCAGAAACAAGAAGAAACGCTTCAGGAAGTACCCCTCTCTGTTTCCGTGTTCAGCGATCAGGACGTTGAAGATACCGGTGCCCAATCGACAATTCAACTTGCCGATTTTGTACCGAATATGATGTTCATTGATGAAGGGGTGCCAGGTTTTCATTCACCCTGTATCCGGGGCGTACAGGCATCAGGCACCTCCATGTCTGTTTCCGCTGGAATGTATGTGGATGGCGTGCCATTTACCTCTGCCCCCGGCTTTGAAGATATCCTCCTCGATATTGAACGAATAGAAGTGTTGCGTGGCCCTCAGGGCACATTATACGGTAAAAATACAGAAATTGGTGCCATCAACATCGTTACCCGGAAGCCAGATAATCACTGGAGAGGGAATTTTTCTGCTGATGGAGGCAGGCTGCTGGATGTTGAAACCGGGGACGGGCTGAAAGGAACATTGTCTTTAAGTCTGAGCGGACCGATTGTTGACGATAAACTTTTTCTTGGGCTTGCAGGCAGGTACTTCCAGCGGGATGGATTTATGGAAAACAGCCGTACCGGAGCCTCCCATGGTGACAGGAAAAACTGGTTTGGACGCGGGCATGTGCGCTGGAAGCCAACAGACCGTTTTGATGTCTCTTTGATTTTTTCACATCTTCAGTATGACGATGCTGGGCCAGTCATGCAGTTAACCGAAGAGGCGGCTGTTTCCTATGGGCTTTCCGCGCCTGTGCATCGCAGGGTTGAATCGAATATTGCAGATGAGAATACTTCAGCATCACAGGGACAGTCTCTCAAGATCTCCTACAAGATAAACGATCACCTCACACTCACCTCGATTTCCGCCAGGCGGTTTTTTGAGCACAAGACGCTGTTTGACTATGATTTTAGCCCCATGACCCTGTTTCATTCTGATACGGACAGCGAATATACGAAAATATCCCAGGAACTCCGCTTCGGTTATGAAAAAAAGAAACTAAAATGTCTGGTCGGGCTGTATTGTGATAATGACAGTGACGCGTTGTATTATGTCATCGATTCCATGTTTCCAATGATGGCATCTACTACAGATCGTTCTTTTGACGGTGTATCCTATGCCGCGTTTTCCAATATTACTTATCCGTTGCTCGATACGATCCGTCTGGTTGCCGGGTTGCGCTTTGAAGTTCAGGACAAGGAAATGAAAAACCATAATGCAACGGGTCAGAAAATTGATGATTCCTGGAAATCAATAACCCCAAAAATTGCATTGGAATATGTTTTTTCTCCAGCAGCCATGGGGTTTGTCAGTGTTGCCAAAGGGTATCGTTCAGGCGGTTTCAATATGTTTGCCCAAAACCCGGACTATTACAGCTATGATGAAGAAAACCTCTGGTCTTATGAAGCAGGTATAAAAGGTTCGTTTCTCGATAGTCGGTTGTTTTTGAACGGTGCCCTTTTTTATCTCGATATAACCGATATGCAGGTCAATGAAGCGGTGACGCCTCTGGAGGTTTATTTGAGCAATGCCGCTGAAGCCAGTGGTTTTGGAGCAGAATTGGAGATGACAGCCCACATGACTCATGGATTGAGCTTGCTGGCATCTTTTGGTTATACGGATCTTACCTTTGACACGTTTGCGGACGCTCTTGGTGATTATAAAGGAAACCAAAATCCCTACGCCCCTCGTTATACCTTCAATGTTGGTGCTCAGTATCGTCATCCCTGTGGTTTTTTTGCCAGGTCAGACTTTATTGGATATGGCAAGATGTATCTGAACAAGACCAATGACTGCGCGAGAGACGCCTTTCAGGTGCTCAATGCCAAAATCGGGTACGAGACTGACCGGTTCGATGTGTATCTGTACGGGAAAAATATTTTTGACAAGCAGTACGACACGGTTGGCTATGGCGGAATGTATACCGTTTACAGTGCACCTGGGGAAATTGGCTTCAAATGTACCTATAAACTTTGATTTCACGCTTTGAAAAACAGAAGTTGATAATTTACAGTATCCGGGACGTTTGCGTTTAATCGTCCTACGAATAACGACTAACTATCGAATAGGTATTCGTACGAGTAATAATATTTCGACACCTCAAGCAGGTCCAGGATGTCGCTTTGCAGGGGTGTCAGTTCAGATACGAAGCCGTACGCGTTTCCATCGGGAAGGATGGCACTGCCGCAGACCACGTGCTCGAGCTTTTGTAGAAGCTATTCGGCTTTGGGTGTGCGGTAGTCCTTTTGATTGGACATGAAGTCATCCAGGCCTTTATCCCGTTTTTCGATATTTTTTCGGGAGATTCGTTCGATCAATACGACGACTTGTAAAGCGATTTTGAAAAAGAAACAGATAGGCCTCAATTCGTTCCGAGGTATGCAGATAGATGGGCTCAAGATTGTATCCGCTTTTAGACCGGCTCAGGTCATACCCGGTACCCAGTGTATTATTTGACAAAATTATTTGACGGTCCCCTTGTCCTCTATCAATTCCGCAATCCCTATTCAGTTTAGCCTGCCTGAGGGATAGCAGAAATGAATGATAAAGTCTAGGTTTATTTTATATAAGTATTTTGTATTTATTTAAATTATAGTATGTTGAGAAGGTTCGCTAACTACGGGATCGTGTTCACCGGGAATTGCTGGCGTGATGCATCGTCTTTGAGAAAACGGTACTGCCAAGCCTGGAAGAAAACTTTGCATTTTGAAACCGGATCGGAAACGATTCTTTCAGGGCATCACTGACACAGGTACTGTCAAGAAATTGAAAAGAAAATTGGGTTCATGTGTTTAGGCCTGGCTTTAAAATCCGACAATTCCTATTCACAGGCAAAAGAATGGATTTTCAAATGTATCCAGCCGGGGATACGACAGGCCTACATCTCCTTTACTTTTTTTGCTGACACCAGCGTATTATTTAAATGGGTTCCTGCTTTGCCGGGTCGGGTCCTGAATTCTGAAAAACCGGCCAGAGAAAGAGCTTGTTTTAATGTTGATTCATCCAGGGTGAGGGTTGGGTATCCCTGGGTTCTGGCTAAAAGCCCAAGGATTGACTGGGTGATATCATCTTGATCGTCCACGGCATTACCGATATGGTTGGACACAAAAATCCCGCCGAGGTGCATGGCCTGATTGACCTTTTTAAAGAACCACAGCAGATGTTCTGCTGCAGCTAAGTGGTAGAGAAAATGGGAAACAAAAAACAGGTCATATCCCCGGCCAAAATCTTCCAGGTGGATATCCCTGCCGATCTCAACGAATTCCAGACGGCCGCAGGTGCCCCTATCGCCTACGGTTTGCCTGGCAAGCGTCACGACATCAGGTGTCTCATACACCTTTGATGTGAGATTTTTATTTTTATTCAGCAATGCCTCGGAGTAGTACCCGGAATTTCCGGCAAAGTCGCACATCCGTTTGAAAGATGCAAACTGCGGGGTATTACAGATAAAATCCACCACCTCCTGAATCTGACCACCCCGGGCCCTTTGCTCATGATCCAAAAGCCCTTCTTTAGTGGCAAACGCAGCGGAATCAAAATGATGCGCGCCATTTTTCAGTTGATCAACCAGACCATCAAAAGGGCCGGGACGCATGCAGAATAAGCGGATATCCCTGATTTGAGATGCCGGAGATGCTTTGACAAGAAAATGTTGTGCTGATTGGCTTAAGTAATATTGATGATCCTTATCGCAGACCAAAAGCTTCACTGCGGCAAGGACTGCCAATGTGGCTTCAAGTATCCCGGGGTCTAACTGAAGCCGTTTGGCCAGCGTATTGACCGTTGCTCTTTCTTTTACCAGGAATTCAAAGATACCGGCCTGTTGCGCACCGTTAACGATGGCGGGCAGATATCCCAGAGTCAGTTGATTATAAATCGGTTTAAATCTCAAAAGTGATGGTTCCATCGGATTTACCTGTTCTTCTCCTTGACACGCAGACGTATTTTGCATGCAGCGCTGTAAAACGACAGTGCCGTTAAAAGTGGTAACTCACCCCGGCGCAAATGGAACGTGGATCACCGAATCCGGCAAGTCCTCCTGTCATTGGACCTGACCTGAAGAAGCTGATGTATTCATCATCCGTCAGATTCTGGGCAACGGCGTAGATATCCCAGTTGCCGTATAACCAGCCCAGTCTCAGGTTGGCCAGGGTATAGGCATCTGCCTTTTGCATCGCTTTTGCAATATCATCATAGTAGTACACATTGCCCACATGACGGACATCGGCCCGGCCATACAGACCGCTTGGATGATGATAACTTGCAGAAACGCGCAGGCTATGATTGGGTGTCTCCTGCAGATGCTTTCCATCAAGTTTGACACCTGCCCCCAAGTCGAAATCATCGTACTCGGCCTGCATGGCACTGACAGCGGCACTGAGCTCCAGACCGTTGACCGGCAGCCAGACACCTTCCATTTCTGCACCCAGAGAATGGGCCTTGTCCGCATTGTCTGGCAACCATAACCCACCAATTGCTTTAGAAATGTGAATGTCTGTAATATCCATATAAAAGGCTGCCAGGTTCAACCGCCATACATCATGATCCGCCTTGATGCCAATTTCATAATTGATCGACGTTTGCGGCTCGAACGTATTTTCTTCCGCCCCTCCCCCCATGGAAAAGAGACTGAAGCCGCCGGGCATATAGCCTTGGGAGAACGACGCATAAACCGTGTAGTTATCAGTTAAAAACCAGGTCAGGGCGGCCTTGGGTAAAAAGGTGTTCCAGGTTTTATCCAGGTCAAGGGAAGATGAAAATAATGGCGACACACCGGTTACGTTGGCGTGAAAGGGGCCCTGAACCGGAAGAAAGTACATGTCCTGGTGCATTGTCTTGTTGATGCGTTGATAGCGACCGCCCAGGGTCAGTTCAAAACGCTGACCCAGGGGCATCATGATCTGACCAAAGATAGCCTGGGTTTTCTTATCTGAATCCGGTACGGCCTGCATCTCTATATCAAACGGCATGCCCTTCAGGGCGCCCGGCATTTGCATCCCCAGGAAGCTCTCTTCCGTTTCCTTGTCTAGATACAGGCCACAGATCCAGCGCAGGCCCGTGGCATTGGTGCTGAGAAATCGCAGCTCCTCGGTCCAGGCTGTCAGCTTGGTATCCCTGAACGCAATCAAACCATCCGCAAGATTTCCTGCTGAGCGGTCGACATCAGAAATACCGTCAAGGTCACGTATCCGGTGTGTGGTAATGGACTCTACTTGAAATCGGTCAACATCATAGGCAAGCAAAAGACTCTGCGAATTAACCGAGATTTCCTCTTTTGATTTCAGATCCATATACAAATGTTCCGTCATATTCCGATGAAAGTCTTTTAAACTCGCATAGCCGGAACCTGTTCCCATAGAATCATAGGGCAGCGCTTTTTCATTTGAAAAGTGAGTGGTATGCTCCCACTGATCGACAGCCAGTCGTGCACGCAAACGATCCGTAGGCGTAAACAGCAGGAAACCATTCAAATCATACTTGCCATTGCGACCTGCATCTTCGTCCATGCCGGGATAATCATTTGTAATCCAGCCATCTGTTTTGTCATACTGGCCGCTGAGCCCCAAAAAAAGTGTGTCCGCCATCATTGGCCCATTGACGGTGGCTTTGGCATGAAAGGTGTTCCAACTGCTGTATTTCGTCCCGATTTTCCCTTGCCAGGTATTATCAGGATCTTTGGTAATAATATTGACAACCGCACCAATGGCGTCCTTACCGTACAGGGTGCCCTGGGGACCGCGCAACACTTCAATCCGTTCGACATTGTTCAGGGAAAGGTCAAAGCCAAAGGCATTGGCAATGGGTACGCCGTCCACATAGATAACCACCGGATTATTCATAGTAAATTTGGAACGTTTCAGGCCTCGAAAGGTAACACCAACACCGTGGTCTGGTGTGGCCAGCATGCCGGGAATTTGATTGAGAACATCCATGGCTGTTTCCAGGCCCATTTCTTCGATTTCCGTGGCATCAATGACGGAGATGCTCTGGGGTACCGTGTGGATGTCTTCTTCCATCTTGTTGGCCGTCACCGTGATTGTGTCCATGACCACAGACGCAGTTTCAGTATTTTTTTGAGCCATTGCTGGCAAACTGCCAAGGCTTAAGGCAATAATCGAGACTATCACCATCAACCTGTTCATTTTCATTTTTTCTCCTTTGGTGAATGAATAATCCTTGGTGCACATGATAAAATCTTGCAAAGACAATATATCTATCATACAAAGAAGAAATCTGCATTTCTGCCCAAAACAGAAAAAAAAGATGCCCGGATCGGATATTTTAGATTGGAAAATCTAAGGTAGACCGATGCGGTTTGAAAGTACTTTACTCTTTTCAGAAAAAAGGAACGGGTTACAATGAATACTGTACCAGAATATTATAAAGCATTCGCATCAACTAATTTTCTGGTGCCGGACAAACCGTCAGCGTCTCCCTTTTTTCAAGAACTGCGCATGGCAGTGGATCAAAACCTGGGACACGGCTACTCAGAAATGTTGCGCATGCATAACGGCCCCTATGTGGTGTTGACCGATTATTGTCTGCGCCACCGGCTTGACACCTGTCAACGGAATGCGCAGACCCCTTTTCAGCTGGCAATGCTGCTGTCGGGGCATGCTGAATTCCAGACTTCAAATCGGACGAAACGACCTCTTGCCACCGGAGATATCTGGTTTTTTCATGGCCCTTTCGAACAAATCGTGCGTACGCATTTTCCCGGTAAAAAGATACGTGGCCTTTCCATCTACCTTTCCCAGGAACTAATTGAAGCCTGGCTGGGGACATCCAGTTGCGTCGCCAGCAAAGGCCTGGAGAAACTGGCATGTAATCACTCGGGGCAACAGGTAATTCCTTTGGCTAAGGGATTACAGCCTTCATCTGCATTCATGGATATTGCACGGAAGCTGATTCATGCCAACCGCCAAACCCTTGCTGACAACCTGCGCTTTGAATCCCTGGCCTTAGATCTTGTATCCAGAATTCTGAGCCTGGAAGATGCTTCGGCAGATTCATGTTTCGAACGAACCAGAAGAACCCGGGCGGTTGTGGATGAGGCTGTGGATATTTTAGGCCGGGAGTGGAATGCGCCGCCAAACATTTCCACTCTGGCAAGGCGAGTGGGAGTCAATGCGTCCTACCTCAAAGAATGGTTTCGTCAACAGATGAATATGCCCATTGGTGCCTATATTCGTGAACAGCGCATGAAAAAAGCCCTGGAAATGATAGAATCAGGGAGATATTCGATCCTGAAAACAGCCCTTTTTGTGGGTTATTCCAACCCCAGCCATTTCAGTACGGCGTTCAAAAAGTGCCACGGCCACCTGCCTTCCTATTACCTGCCACGCCACAGCAAAACAGCCTGATCGAAGATGTGTTTTACTGCATAGAAAAATAGGCGTCTTAAGCAAAGATTTTCAAGGGTTTCAATTCAATACCGTATAGTCCAGATTAAAATCAGAAATGCCCAGCCGTAAATCAGAACCCTGCTCCATGTGCGGATTGTGCGAAAACGCATGCCCCACCGGAGCCATGGATCATATCAAGGGTGTTGCCGATCCCTCCCTCTGTATCACCTGCCTTCGCTGTGTGGACATCTGCCCAGATAAAATGATCACTATCAACAGCACAAAAAAATCTTGGCCCGTCAAGCTCTCCATGAGCAAGACAACAGAACAGGAATTAAACAAACAGGTCGGAAAGCTATATGTATAGGAAAACAGATCAGGAGACCCGCAGCTGCTGCGTCTCGGTTGTTGGGACATATCCGGATCGTGCCGCCGGCCAACGCACTCAACAAAATTGATAGAGAGTAACATGCATGTTAACTATAGCCCCGTTCCTGATGTTTGGCTGCGATCGTGTCCGCCAGTTGATCCAGTTCCTGATACGCAATTTCTCCGGGTTTACCTTTGCACAGCACCGGATCAATGATTTCTGCTTTCAGGTTGGGCAGCATCCCGGCCAACACCTCCACGGTTTTGCCTCCCCAGCCAAATGACCCTATAATTGAAACAAACTGGGTGGTTGGCTTGAGTGCATTTGCTAAAAAGGCAGCATACGCTGCGTATGGATGAGGGCCTGCCAGAACCGTGGGGGTTCCGACAACGATTGTGGCGGCATCGACTAACGAACAGGCCAGTTTCCCTATATCGGTGACTGCAAGATTGAATTGTTCCGCCCGTACATCTCTTTCAACAAGTGCAGATACCAGATAATCCACCATTTGGCCTGTGCTGCCATGCATGGACACATAAGGAATCACCACGGTGTTACGCGGAATGCCTTCTGTCCACACCTTATAGGCATCAAGAATAAAGGACGGATCTGGATAAATCTGACCGTGACTGGGTGCGATCATTTCAATATCATAGGCCTTCAGCTTTTCAAGATTACGTTTGACCATGGGTCGAAACGGCATGAGGATTTCGGCAAAATAGCGTTTTGCCGCTTCATAGATCACGCCCTGATCCGTCACATAGAGGTCAGAAGCGGCATAATGTGATCCCATAAAATCACAGCTGAACAAGATTTTATCCGTATTGAGATAAGCGACCATGGTTTCAGGCCAATGCACCCAGGGCGTGTGAATAAACGTTAGTGTTTTGTCACCAAGAGAAAGCGCTTCACCGTCATCTACACAGTGAATTTTATGTTCTGGCAGGTCCAGATGCTGCATAAGCAGATTTTTCCCTTTGGGTGTCGCAATAATGCGCGCTTCAGGAAATTTTTGCAACACGTGGGGAAGGGTTCCCGCGTGATCCTGCTCGGCATGCAATGAGATAATATAATCAAGCCGTTGGATTTCCTTGAGCTGTTCCATCAGTTCTTGGGCCTTGGGCGGATCAACGGTATCGATAAGCACAGAGCGCTCAGTGCCCTTAATAAAGTATGCATTATAGCTGGTACCGTCCGGAAGGGGAATCAGTGCGTCAAAAAGTCGGCTGTCCCAATCCACAGAACCCATCCAGTAAACATCATCCCTAATTTTTCTTGGTTTCATTATTTTCCTCCTCAGATTATCGTTTAGCCCCCCTATCGTCTACAGGATTTCTTACGCGTAGTTCTGAATGGCAATAGCCTCCTTTTTATTGAGAAAATGCAAAAAGGTCTCCAGTTTTTCCCGCTCTTTGCCCTCTCCATTGACCTGAATGCTTAAAAAGGGCGTGTCGTGCTGAACGGTTACAAGATTTAACAGGGACACCACATTTTCATAAAGCGGACTGATTTCAATAACCCCGCAGGCGGCCGCAGTGGCATGAATACTTTTTGCCAGTCGATAGCGGCCGTTACCGCCTGCCAGTTTCCCAAGCCGATCATCCGCTGATCGCTTCAACGCTGAAAACACCGGCGCAAAGGGACTGAACCGTCCCAAGGCCGGGTGCAGGGCTTCCATCTCACGTTGGTGGGCGGTGATATCAACGCCCTGATCCTGCCAGAGAAAGAGCAGGTATTCACTGACCGGAAGCCATGCGATGCGAAACGCGTTTTCGACCGGCACCAGCAGATGCCCGTTGACCTGGGGATTGAAAACACAGGCAGGGTCACCGTGTATCAGCAGCACAGGCCGGTCATCTGTTTTTGCTGCAATGGCCGACGCGATATCACCCAGGGTATCCACTGAAGGCGATTTATCATAGTGCGCCAGGAACGCCGCTCTGTCATCCGGCAATGCGGCCATGATCACATCCCCTGCCAGGATGTCCAGCCACAATGCCTGATCATCATGCATGGCTTCCATCAGCGGACTGACGATGCGGGTCTTTGTATATCCTTTCATATCCAGCTGGGTGCGGATGGTTCGGCTGAACTGCCCATCCGCCTCGGACCCGCTGTTTTGCATCAGTACAATCTGATGCGGGTTTTCTGCCTTTGCTGCATAGGTGAGGACATCACCCAGCACTGCTGTAAAGGTAATGTATTCCTTGGTGCGGGTCATCGCCTTGCCCTGCCTGAGTGATTCCGCATCCGTGGGCGGCAGTTCCCTGCAGTCAAACCCGTTTTTTTGGAGCCGGGATGCGGTCAGGCGGCTGTAGGGAAAGAGATGCGGCAGAAGCACCGGGATATTTTTGTCCAGGGCATCAAACCCGCCAACGATAAACCGGTTGGGCAGATCAAGATCCTTTTCCCATTTTCCTTCCCTGCCGGATTGGTGGGTTTCAAGGGACGAGAGAAACGCCTCGACTCTGGTGACAAGGCCCACCGGGGAATAATGCTCGTCCACTTCCAGCACCAGCCAGGGTTTGTCCCCCATGATTTCTGCAGACTGATGGACCAGCATGGAATCCGGGCCGCAGCCATGGTTGGTCAGATAAACGGCAAACAGCCGTGGATCGTTTCTGACAATTTGCATGCCCGTAAGAATATGGGCGCCAAAAGGCCAGTATTGATTGGGGTATTCATCGCTCAAATCCCTGCCATGGGCATCCAGATGGGAAAGGGTGATAACCGGATACCCCCGGCTTAACAATTGTTCGGCAATGCCCATACTCAATACCGCATCATCCAGTCCGTAATTGCGGGTGATCAGTACCAGGACCTTTTCGTCTGCCTGCACCCGGTCAAGCATCTGTTTTCCGGTTTCTTCACAGGCCGCATTGTATTTTTTCAATGCGCCGCCGCCCTTGGTCATGGCTGCCACGCATCGTATTTTCGATGCGCCCAGCCGGTTTCCGATGCCAATCATTGCCTTGGCAAGTTCCGGGGCGCCCATATCCATTTCCAGCACAGGATTGAGAAATTCAATCTGTTTTTCTTTGAGTCCAAGGCGTTCTGCAAAGCGTGCCGCCACATTCTGCATAAACACACAGCCGTAGTTTTTACAAAGATGTGAGCCGGAATGGCGCATCGTGTAAACCGAGGGCATGAAGATGGCATCGACGTTTTGGTCCATCAGCCATGACAGATGACCTAAAATCAGCTTGACAGGATAGCAGGTTTCTTCTTCCACCCGTTCCTGGCTTCTGCGGATAATATCCTCATCTGTTTCAGGCGAAAGCAGGACGTTAAACCCCAGTGTCTTGAAGAAATTGTATGCCATGGGGAACAGCTTATACATCATCAATGCCCGCGGGATCCCAATGGTTTTCTTGTCTGGCTCGCGCAGCCCCGCATAGCTGCCCAGATAAGCCTTTTTGGGTGCATAAAAAAGCCGTCTGTTTTCCTCAATCCGTTCTTTTTCTGCAACAGGCTGTTTTTCCCCTTCTTTTTTCAGCGCTTCATCCCGCGTCATCAGCGCGATACCGAGCGCACCGGTTACAGAAAAATAGGGGGTGACCTGAAGGGTTGGATAATAGTGTCTGAATGCTGCAATGATGCCGTCATTGTGGGCCAGACCCCCTGAAAAACAGATCTTTTCTCCCACGGGTTTATTGCCCACCACCTTGTGCAGATAATTGTGAACAATGGCGTAACAGATGCCCGCGGCAATGGACGCCTTGTCTGTGCCTTCACCGAGTTTTTTTTCAATCTGGGACTTGATAAAAACCGTACACCGCTCGCCAAGTTCTGCTGGGCGTTCTGCATCCAGTGCAAGGTTGCCAAAGTCATCAAGATGAATGTCAAGGCGTTTGGCCTGCTCTTCCACAAAGGAGCCTGTGCCGGCGGCACAGACCTTGTTCATCTGAAAATCAGCCACCTGGCCATGATTCAGACGGATAAATTTTGAATCCTGCCCCCCTATTTCAAAAATCGTATCCACATCGGCAAGACTGGCGGCAGCCCCCCGTGTCTGTGCGGTAATCTCATCACGAACAGTCAATGCACCCAGTTTTTTTCCCACCCGGAGCCGGCCGGACCCCGTTGTGCCGATTGCGGCAATATTGACCGCCATCCCTAATCTGTCAGACAAGGCTGCAATCCCTTTTTCCGCAACTTCCAGGGGGGCGCCGCTGGTTCTCAGATATTGATAGTCCACTACCTGACCGGCCTGATTGATCAACACCAGGTTGGTGCTGGTGGAACCGATATCAACGCCCAGATAGACCGGTTCGCCCGGCTGCATGGGATGGCAGGTGTGAAGGCCGTTGGTATCCACTTCCTTTTTGAGGGGCGGCAGCATGCTGATCATTTTCAGCGGCTTGGCAGGTCGGAAGGATTCAGGGGAATACGTCCGTTTTTGGGCCTGTGCCAGGAGCGCACAGCCGATGGCGGCAAGGCAGGGGCTTTCCGCTGAATCGTAAAGGGTATCGAGTTTGAGTATTTCCCTGAGCGCTTCTTTGACAGCCTCATTCTTCGACACCCCGCCAGAGAAAACCAAGGGGCTTTTCACCGTTAGGTGGCGGATAATGGTTCCCCGAAAGTTTTTCACCAGGGCATATGCCAATCCCCGTAAAATATCCGGTGTACTCGCCCCTTCCTGCTGGCGGTGGATAATGTCTGTTTTTGCAAAGACCGTACAGCGTCCTGCAATGCGCGGCGTGGCGGTTGCCTTGGCAACGATGGCGTTAAATTCATCGATGTGCGTCCCCAGCCGGGTCATCTGATCTTCAAAAAAAGAGCCGGTGCCGGCTGAGCAGGAGCCATTAAACGAAAAATTGACCTGGGCCTTATCCACATCCGTGATAAATCTGGCACTCTCACCGCCAATATCGACAATACTGGCACAGTCTGGAAACACGGCCTTTGTGCCGGCAACAAGGGCCGCCATTTCATTGGCACGCACCGGTTGTGCAAATCCCCCTGACATGGCGCCGCACACCATGGCATAGGCGATGTTACCCCCATATTCCTGATTGACGGTTTCAAGCATTTCAGAAAATATGGCAAGAGCATCTCCGCCATGCATACGATATCGGGTGATCAGGCACTGTTTGTTTTCATTCACAACAGCGATTTTCACGGATGAACTGCCAAGATCACAACCAAGCGCCAGCCCTGTCATGGTGACCTCCACATTATGCTTTTGGCTGTTTCACAAGGACCAGCATCATTTTAAACGGTGTTAACGCCTTTAGTGAATGGGGCAGACCGGCCGGCATCACAATCATTTGCCCGGCTTCGAGTACATATTTTTCATGATCAATGGTAATTTCCACCTGACCATCGAGGATCGTCGCCATGGCATCTCCCGGCGCCGAATGGGTATTCAGCCCTTCACCCGCATCGATGGCAAAGAGTGTCACGCCAACACCCGGGTTCTGGCTGAGGGTCATGCTTGCGACCTTGCCTTTTTCATAGTCAACGATAGCTGCCAGGTCATACACTTCTGAATGCTTGATATTTTTAATTAATACAGTCATTTTCTTCTCCTTATGGATGAATGGTTATCTGCAGCATTTTAAATGCGTTCAATCCGCCCACGGCATGCAGCACATGGGCGGGAACCGCCAGCACATCGCCAGCTTTCAGCCGGTATTCCTTTTGATCACGTGTGATTTTCGTTTCTCCTTCGAGCAGGTAGTACAGAGTGGTACCCAGGTAGGTTTCTTCACTGACCATCTCTCCGTCTGCGAAACTAAACAGATTCATATGTATCTGTTCGACGTTGGAAAGGGCCATACTGACCACCTGATTGACCTTGGGCGTGATAAGCCCGGCAAGTTGCTCAGGGGTTTCCATTGAAACATTTTTTATGGTTTCTTTTTGCATGGCTGCTCCTTTATGTTTAGCGGTCGTTGAGAGACAAAATAAAACCGGAACGCGATACGGTATTTAAAACTAACCATAAATGTGACTGTTCGTCCTTGATCTGGATCAAGTTTTTCAGATTTTTTTCTCAACTTTCGGAATTCGCTGGAAGGAACCGAATATAAAAAATAACCAGTTGAATTCAATGAGACGCGTGAATCCGTTCTGATTGTTGACGATAGCCCTTATGACCGGAGCCGATCAAAAAAAGTAGCGTTGCTTTCAAATGTATGGGATCATAGTGACGGGAAAATCAGTATTGGATTCAGGTTGTTGACTTTTATCTACGGAACTTGAATTGTCGAATGAAGACAGCGTTCGAATTTACGGTAAACGCTGGGATATTGAAGTTTTTTTATACAGCTCTGAGAATTATTTCTCACCGAATCGGTAGAACCTATCCGGGTCCGCCACTGGAAGTGGTGGACCCGGATTAACTAGTTGTTTTCATTTTTTTCTACACCAAGGTTTATTTGCCCAGCATCCCTTTCTTGAGTCGTTTGTCTGCTGGTTTGTCGCAGAGCCAGATCCCCATCAGTGCTTTTTTAAACGCAAGGCCCTTGATGACGCCCAGAGAGCGGCCGTTTTTAACGGCTTCAACGCCCTTTCCCGGCACATATTTCAGATCAAAGACATCGCCGTCCTTGATTTCTGCGCTAAAAAAATGCGTAAACGCGGCAATCTCATCTTGAAGAGCAGCCACATGTCCCTGGGTCGCGTTTTCAAACCCGTCGTTGATGGCGCGGATCATTTTTTCACTGGTGATCAGGCCGGAGGTGATATGCAGCCGGATGGCCATGGGTGCGTCCGCGGCAATAATCGCCCGGGCATCGGTGTTTTTTGCCTTCAGATACAGACCGCCGGAGTAGAGCTTCAGGCCGATCTTCTTCCGGACGCCGCCGCCATTGAGCAACAGGGACGCATCGCCCACGGTCAGGGTATCCGGGAGATTGACTTTTCCGACGTTCTCGGCACCGGCAAGAGATACGGAAAAAAAGAGTACGGTCAGGGTCAGCAGTGCTTTCTTTCGCATGATGGATTCCTTTCCTGGATAAAAAATAACATAACAGTCAGACCCATTCACATTCAGGCCAACTGATAGACATGCTGCATGAAGGTCCCAGGGTGGGTAAAACGTCTATACCTGCAGGGAGCCGATGAGCTCGGTGACCGATGAAAGCCCCTTATCCTGCAGATAATCTGCAATCCCGTCAATAATTTCCATGGTTGCCGCTGGATTGACAAAATTGGCCGTTCCCACCTGAATGGCCGATGCACCGGCAATGAGGAACTCCAGGGCATCTGTGGCAGTCATGATGCCGCCGATCCCGATGACCGGCACGGTGACGGCTTTTGCGGTCTGCCAGACCATCCGCAGGGCCACCGGTTTGATGGCAGGGCCCGAAAGTCCGCCCGTGACATTGGCCAGTACGGGTCTGCGCCGATGAATGTCAATGGCCATTCCGGTCAGGGTATTGATCAGGGATACGGCATCTGCGCCAGCCGCTTCCACGACCTGAGCAATTTCTGTAATATCCGTTACATTGGGTGACAGTTTGACGATGACGGTTTTGTCCGTCTCTGCCCGGACTTTTGACACCACTTCCCGGGCGGATTCCGGACGCACCCCAAATGCCACACCGCCGGCCCGGACATTGGGGCAGGAGATGTTCACTTCCACGGCATCAATACCATCTGCCTGCTGAACGCGTGCGGCCAGTGCTGCGTATGCATCCGCGGTTTTACCATAAATATTGGCAACCACCGGTGCATCCAGGGTCCGTAAAAACGGGAGTTTGCGTTCAATGAACGCCTCGATTCCGATGTTTTCAAGGCCGATGGCGTTGAGCATGCCAGCAGCGGTTTCAACGATCCGGGGCGGGGGATTGCCGGGTGACGGCGCTAGGGAAAGCCCTTTGACGATAATCCCCCCCAACCGGTTCAAATCAATCAGGTGGTCAAATTCACGTGCGTATCCGAAGGTTCCGGATGCCGTCATCACCGGGTTTTTCAGCACAAGCCCGCCAATATCGACGGCCATATCCAGCTGTTTCATATTGTTTTGCCTTGATCCTGCAACTGCGTAACAGGTTGCCATTCACATACTGCTCATCCAGGGCATCTTAACCCGTTTCTTCTATCAGGAAACACGGGTCATGACAATCAAAAGTCAGCGACCGCCTCTGACTCCAACTGGTTTGCCCGAAGTTGTCCGCAGGCGGCAGCAATGTCCTGGCCCATGCTTTTACGCACGATCACCGTATAGCTCTGGTCCAGAAGAATCTGCTGAAATGCCTGTATGACTGACGGATCCGGCCGTTTGAATTCACTTTTCGGGTGTTCATTGAAGGGGATGAGGTTGATCTTCGCCTGAACCGGCCGCAACAGCCGGGACAATCGATACGCATCCTCAGCACTGTCATTGATTCCTTTCATCAGGATATATTCAAAGGTGATCTTGTCTCTGGGGGTCAATGCGTAGGCCCTGCACGCGTCAATGAGGGTGTCAAGGGGAAACCGGTGGTTGACCGGCATCAGCATTGAGCGGGTTCTGTTATCCGACGCGTTGAGGGAAATGGCCAGATTGACCCGCGATCTCGCTGCCATGTCGGCAAACCGGCTCACCAGACCGCAGGTGGAAAGCGTCACCCGGCGGCGGGATATTTTAAGCCCGAAATCACCGTCGCAGATCACCTCGAGGGCCTGCATCACCGCATCAAAATTTGCCAGCGGCTCTCCCATCCCCATGAACACCACATTGGTCAGGCGCCCGCCTTCAGGGATCCGCATCTGCACATCCCTGACCTGGGCAATGATCTCACCCGGCGACAGGCTGCGCGTCAGCCCCCCCTGGGCCGTCATACAGAAACGGCACCCCATGGCACAGCCGACCTGGGATGAGACGCACAGGGTATACCGGTCGTCACCGGGCATGAGCACGGATTCCACAAACTGGCCGTCCGTGAGCCGGAACAAAAATTTCTGTGACCCGTCGGCAGAGGTGTCAATGGCTGCCACGTGAAGCCGTTCCACGGTAAACGTTTCCGCAAGGCGTTGTCTCAGGGATTTGCTGATATCGGTCATCGCTTCAAACCGGTCTGTCTGCCGGAGATAGACCCACTTAAATACCTGATCCGCCCGGTAGGACGGCTCGCCCGCAGAGCGGAACCAGGCTGCCAGGCCCTTTCTGTCATAATTTTTAATATCGCTTTTTTTCAAGGCACCCCATCATTTATTTTGAATTCATCCACGATTCTGTGTTATTCTGGCCAATAAGCGTTCCGCTACCGATGCGGATTCCCTGCCAACTGAGGATCAAGGCGGAGGCGCCCGAAGACCTCTTTTTATTTTGCTTGACATATCAACACCTTAATAGTAGTTTCAAGATTTTTAATTGCAAACGGCAACTAAAGAGCCACTCACGATGTTTGATAATTTAAGCGAAAAGCTCGACGGTGTCTTCCGGAAGCTCAAAGGCCACGGCAAGCTCACCGAAAAAACCATTGAAGGCGGGCTCAAGGAAGTCCGCATGGCCCTGCTTGAGGCGGATGTTCATTATAAGGTTGTAAAAAATTTTATTTCCGATATAAAGGCTCGAGCGCTGGGGCAGGAAGTTCTGGACAGCCTGACCCCCGGCCAGCAGGTGATCAAGATCGTTAACGAGGAAATGGCGCGTCTGATGGGGGATGCGCACACGGGTCTGTCGTTTTCAGGTCCGGCGCCGGTACCGGTACTGCTCACCGGCCTCCAGGGCTCGGGTAAAACGACCACGGCCGGAAAACTCGCCCTTCACCTGCGCAAAAACGGACGGTCGCCCTATCTGGTACCGGCGGATGTATATCGTCCGGCGGCCATTGATCAGCTGACCAAAGTCGGTGAGCAGCTGAACGTGCCGGTGTTTGCCGCTTCGGCAGATACGGATCCGGTGGAGATTTGCAAAGCGGCCCGGGACGCGGCCCGCAAGGCTGGCTGCGACACGCTGATCATTGATACAGCCGGACGCCTCCAGATTGACGACGCGCTCATGGCGGAACTGGTGCGGATCAAAACAGCGCTGGATCCTGCGGAGACCCTGTTTGTTGCCGATGCCATGACCGGTCAGGAAGCGGTGAATATCGCAGTCGCCTTTGACAAGGCCGTGAATATCACCGGCATTATCCTGACCAAAATGGACGGGGATGCCCGGGGCGGGGCAGCCCTTTCCATCCGGGCGGTCACCGGAAAGCCCCTCAAGTTTGTTGGGGTGGGAGAAAAATCGACCGCACTCGAGCGGTTTCATCCAGACCGGATGGCCGCCTCGATCCTGGGCATGGGAGACACCCTCTCGTTAATCGAGCGGGCCCAGGAGATGGTTGATGAAAAAAAAGCAGCGGAACTTGAAAAAAAGTTCCGGAAAAACCAGTTTACCCTGGATGATTTTCGGGATCAGATGGTCTCCATCCGTAAAATGGGGTCCATCACCGACATTCTGAAAATGATTCCAGGTGTGGCAAACAGCAAACAGCTGAAAAACCTGAACGTGGATGAAAGAGAGTTTGTCCGGATCGAGGCGATCATCAATTCGATGACCCCCAGGGAACGGGCCAATCACACCCTCATCAACGGCAGCCGCCGCAAACGCATCGCCAGGGGCAGCGGAACAAAGGTTCAGGATGTCAACAAGCTGCTGAAGAATTACACGATGGCGATGAAAATGATGAAAAAGCTGACTAAAGGAGGCAAGCGCGGCATGGGTCGCGGCATGCTGCCTTTTTAATCGTATGTGAAGGAGCTTATGAGAAGGTATGGCAGTTAAAATTCGTCTGGCAAGACACGGAGCAAAGAAGAGACCTTTTTACCGCGTTGTCGTCGCAGATTCCGAAGCACGCAGGGATGGCCGTTTTATTGAAATCGTCGGCACCTACAACCCACTGATCGAACCTGCGGAAGTGTCGCTCAAGGAAGATCGGATCAAGCACTGGCTGGGTGAAGGCGCAATCCCCACCACGACGGTCAACAGCCTGATCAAGAAGAAAGGTATCTGATAAACGATACGCCTCGTGTACGTGAAGCCGGGTTCCCTGATTCTCTACGCTAACAGTCAAGATAAGGAGAGGCGCCATGAAAGAGCTGATTCAGTACGTTGCACAGGCACTGGTAGATCATCCTGAACAAGTCGAGGTGTCCGAAGTGGAAGGCAACCAGACGTCTGTTCTTGAGCTCAAAGTTGCAAAAGAAGACTTAGGCAAGGTCATCGGAAAGCAGGGACGAACGGCAAGGGCAATGCGGACCCTTTTGAGTGCCGCGTCGGCAAAACTGAAAAAACGAACGGTTCTCGAGATAATCGAATAACCTGCGTGGTGTCGGGTGTGAAAAAGGATCTTATTCTGATCGGCAGAATCACCGGCGTGCATGGACTGGCCGGGAATCTGCGGGTTGCTTCGTATGCGGACGCTGACACGATCTTTGCACCGGGCGCAGTGCTCGAGGCAAAACACCCGGACGGCAGTACCGGCCGGCTGCAGATCAATACGGTCAAGCCGCATCAGACAAAATCAAACAAGGCCGGCCTGCGAGTCACGTTTAAATCCATTACCGACCGGACCGAGGCAGAAGCACTGATCGGCTCCGAGCTGTGGATTGATCGCGACGCCCTGCCGGAACCTGAAGAAGCAGATACCTATTATTGGGTGGACCTGATCGGGCTGACGGTAAAGGACGCAGACACCGGCCATACCATCGGCACCCTGGAGACCATCATGGAGACCGGCAGCAACGATGTCTACGTGGTCAAGGCCGAAACCGGAGAAGAACACCTCATTCCCGCGCTGGTCGCTGTGGTGTTTGACGTGGATCTGGACCTCGGCGTCATGACCGTCCGTCTTCCCGAAGGGCTGGCGTAAGCAGGTGGCATGAAATTTACGGCACTGACCCTGTTTCCCGAATTGTTCGATTCGTTTTTTGGGTGCAGCATTATCAAACGCGCGATTGCCGCAGAAAAAATTATCTGCGAAGCAATCAATATCCGTGATTTTGCGCAAGGCCGTCATCAGGTGACCGATGACAAGCCCTACGGCGGCGGGTCCGGTATGATCATGAAACCCGAACCCCTCACCGCTGCGCTTGATCATGTAAAAGTGCATCACCCAGGGGCCTGCACGGTGCTGCTCACCCCGCAGGGACGGCCCTTTGATCAGACCCTTGCACGGGAATTTTCCCGGGAGCCCGGTCTGATTTTTATTTGCGGCCGGTATGAAGGCATTGATGAGCGGTTTGCCCTCAACCACGCGGATCTGGAAGTCTCCCTCGGAGACTATGTACTGACCGGCGGAGAACTCGGCGCCATGGTGATCATTGATGCAGTGGCCAGGCTGGTTCCCGGCGTCCTCGGCGGAGACAGGGCAGCGGATATCGAGTCCTTTGCCGGCGGTGTTCTGGAGTATCCCCAGTATACGCGGCCGCCGGTGTATGAAGACCAGCCAGTACCCCCGACGCTGTTGTCCGGAAATCATCGAAAAATCGATAAATGGCGGGCGGAAGCTGCATTGATCCGGACGGTACTGAAACGGCCGGATCTGCTGGAAAACAGATCTTTTTCAGATGCCGAGCGTCTGATGTTAAAAACATGGACAGACCGGTTTGAACACCTGCTTGCCATCTGAGATCTACATCGGCCTGCTTCACCACCCGGTGCTGGGAAAAAAGGGGGAGATCATTGCTTCGGCAGTGACAAATCTGGATCTGCATGATATAGCAAGAGCTGCGGTCACATTTGGTGTGTCCGCCTATTATTTAATCACACCGTTAACCGACCAGACAGCCATGGCCCGCCAGATTATCGGGCACTGGACGGAACGCTCGGGACGCACACGCAACCCGGCACGGTGCAAGGCATTGCGCTGCATCCGGCTTCAGGATACGCTGGATGACGCCATCGCGCACATCACAGACCAGACCGGGACAGCGCCTGTGCTGGTCGGTACCTGCGCCCGGTATCTGCCCAATGTCATTTCAGCAACCCAGCTGCGCAACCGTACGGATAAAAGCCCGCTCTTTATCCTGTTCGGTACGGCCTGGGGGCTGCCGCCGGAAATATTGGAACGGATGGACCATATACTGGCACCCATCCAGGGTTCGGGGGATTACAACCACTTGTCAGTACGCTCAGCTGTTTCCATCTACCTGGACCGCCTCTGCGGTCGCTAAGGATGCGGAATAACAGGTCTGGGCCCGATGACCAAACGGATACTGATCCAATGTTGTAACCAACGGTTTAATTCAGGAGACAAAAATGAACATTATCGAAAAAATCAACAACGAACAGCGCAGAGACGACATTCCCGAGTTTGCAGCCGGTGACACCATCAAGGTGCACGCAAAAGTAAAAGAAGGCTCCAAAGAGCGTATTCAGGTATTTGAAGGCGTGGTCATCAGCCGTCGCAACAAAAATGCCGGCAACGCCACCTTTACCGTACGGAAAATGTCTGGCGGTATCGGCGTCGAGCGGGTGTTTCCGCTGCACACCCCGACCATTGAAAAAATTGAACGGGTCTCCCGCGGTAAGGTGCGCCGGGCCAAGATTTACTACCTGCGCAAACTCCGTGGTAAAGCGGCCCGTATCAAGGAACGCCGCGATTAGATCCAAAAGCCCATGAAACCGCAGACGGATCTATGGACATACGAACGCGATGCCCGGTCAAACGGGTATCGCGTCATTGCTGGCATTGACGAGGCCGGCCGGGGTCCCCTGGCCGGCCCTGTTGTTTCCGCGTGCGTGATTCTGGATCCCAAAGCCCCCCTTGACGGGGTCACGGACTCCAAGAAGCTGTCCCCGCAGAAACGAGACCAGCTGTTTGATATCATCAGGGATCGGGCCCTGTCCGTCGGCGTGGGCATCTGCGATGCCCGAACCATTGACCGGATCAACATTCTTCAGGCCACCTTCCAGTCCATGCGCCTGGCGGTTGCGGATCTGGACCGGGAACCTGATTTTCTGCTTGTTGACGGCAACCGGCCGATTCCAGCGGTTCCGATCCCTCAGCAGGCCGTGGTCAAAGGGGATGGCCTTAGCCTGTCCATCGGTGCAGCCTCAATTATCGCCAAGGTGACCCGGGACCGGATCCTTGACGCAATGGACAAGGACTATCCGGGCTACGGTCTGGCGGGCCACAAAGGCTATCCAACGCCAGCGCACAAGGCGGCAATTCGGCGGTTAGGCCCGTCTCCGGTCCACCGTATGACGTTCAGGGGTGTCAAAGACGTGGTGAAACCGCCGCTCCGGCCGGGCGAGCTGTGGTCGTGCTGATCTGCCTTGAAAGGATAACGATACGTGGGGTTCAGGTTCGGTTCCAGCAGAGACAAAGGCCTTGCAGGCGAAACCCTTGCCGTGCGGTATTTGAAAAAAAACGGGTATGCCATTCAGGAGCGAAACTACCGCTGCCCGCTGGGTGAAATCGACATTATTGCCCGCACCCGCACCCATCTGGTGTTTGTCGAGGTAAAAACCCGGCTGACGCCCAGCTACGGAACCCCGGAAGCTGCGGTGGATTTCCAAAAACAGCGCACCCTCAGCAAAGTGGCTCTGTTCTACCTCAAAACCCATGATCTGCTGGATGTCCGCGCACGATTCGATGTGGTCGCCATTGACGGATCCGGCGATACCCGGCCAGATATTCACCTCATTGAAAACGCGTTTGAGATCGCTTATGGATAAGCCCGCCGTGCCTGTTCCGAGCCCGGGCACCCTGTATGTGGTGGCCACGCCCATCGGTCATCTTGAGGACATGACCCTCCGGGCCCTTCGTATCCTCAAAGCCGTCCCCCTGATCGCAGCGGAAGATACCCGCCATTCAAGGCGGCTGCTCGATCATTTCGAGATCCGCACCCGCCTTGTCTCCTGCCATGAGCATAATGAGAAAAGCCAGATTCCCATGCTCATGGGCCATCTTTCCAGCGGAAAGGATCTGGCGCTGATATCCGATGCAGGCACGCCAGCCATATCTGACCCGGGATTTCCCCTGGTGCAGGCGGCCGCAGACGCCGGCATCCCCGTAATCCCCATTCCCGGCGCATCCGCCGCCATCGCCGCCATCAGCGTGTCCGGACTTCCCACAGACCGTTTCAGCTTTATCGGCTTTGCCGCCAAAAAAGCCGGGAAACGCGCGGATCTGCTCAGGCGGTTATCCGTAGAAACCGGTACCCTGATCTTTTATGAATCGCCCCACCGGATTGTGGATTTTATTCGCGAGCTGATAGGCCATTTCGGAAACCGGCGCTGCATGGTGGCCCGGGAAATGACAAAAACCTATGAAACCTACATCCGGGGCACCCTTTCTCATGCGGCGGACGTGCTCAGCGAGCGGCCTTCGGTCAAAGGAGAGTGCACCCTCATCGTGGCCGGCGCATCTACCAACGAAACGCCGGCTGCCACGCAGGTGGATATTGATGAGGCGATTCGCAGGCTCATGGCAACCGGGAACCATTCACCGGCCCAGGTTGCCAAAAAAATTTCACGGGACTGCGGCATATCGCGCAAAACCGCCTATGCACGGGCCATTCACCTGAAGCAACCGCCGCCCGAAAAAACGTAAGAAGTGGATTCAAATAATTTTTATAAACCGCTAACCTACTGGACACACCGGTAATGGAGCACGCTCATGAGCATCGATCCCAACAAGGTCATCTATTCGATGATCGGCGTCAACAAATTCTATGACAAGAAACCGGTCATCAAGGACATCTCCCTGTCCTACTTTTATGGTGCCAAAATCGGCGTTCTCGGCCTCAACGGGTCGGGAAAGAGTTCCCTGCTCCGCATCATGGCAGGGGTGGATACAGCGTTCAACGGCCAGGTCCTCCTGTCTGAAGGGTACACTGTCGGCTATCTTGAGCAGGAGCCGCTCATCGATGAAACCCGAACGGTCCGCGAGGTGGTCGAAGAAGGGGTGAAAGCCCAGGTCGATCTGATGAAGGAATACAACGCCATCAACGAACAATTTGCCGAACCCATGTCCGATGATGAAATGGACCGGCTGATTCAGCGTCAGGGCGAAGTCCAGGAGCTGCTCGACAATCAGAATGCCTGGGATTTAGATTCCCGGCTGGATATGGCCATGGACAGTCTGCGGTGCCCCCCCGGCGACAGGGAGGTTGCCGTGCTTTCCGGCGGTGAAAAACGCCGGGTGGCCCTCTGCCGCCTGCTCTTGCAGGAACCGGACATTCTCCTCCTTGACGAACCGACCAACCATCTGGATGCGGAAACCGTCGCGTGGCTGGAACAGCACCTCCAGCGCTATGCGGGAACCGTCATTGCCGTGACCCATGACCGGTATTTTTTAGATAACGTGGCCGGCTGGATTCTCGAGCTGGACCGGGGCCACGGCATTCCCTGGAAAGGCAATTATTCATCCTGGCTGGCGCAAAAGGAAAAGCGTCTGGCCCAGGAAGAAAAATCCGATACGGCCCGCCGAAAAACCCTGGAACGGGAACTCGAATGGATCCGCATGTCCCCCAAGGGCCGGCACGCCAAATCCAAAGCCCGCATCAAGTCCTATGAAAACCTCCTGAACCAGGATACGGCCACCCGTGAGCGCGAGCTTGAAATCTACATTCCGCCCGGACCGCGGTTAGGGAATGTCGTCATCACGGCGGACAAGGTGAAAAAAGGCTATGGGGACCGGCTTCTGGTGGAAGCGATGACGTTCAACCTGCCGCCTGGGGGCATCGTCGGAGTGATCGGCCCCAACGGCGCGGGAAAGACCACCCTGTTTCGCATGATTACCGGTCAGGAACAGCCGGACAGCGGTGAGTTTACCATCGGATCCACCGTAAGGCTGGGATATGTGGACCAGAGCCGGGACACACTGGATCCGGAAAAAACCATCTGGGAAACCATCTCAGACGGACAGGACACGATTACCCTGGGAAACCGGGAGGTCAATTCCCGCGCCTATGTGGCCCGGTTCAATTTTTCCGGATCAGACCAGCAGAAAAAAATCGGCACCCTTTCCGGCGGCATGCGCAACCGGGTCCATCTGGCCCGGACCCTGAAGGAAGGCGCGAATGTGCTGCTGCTTGACGAACCGACCAACGATCTGGATGTCAATACCATGCGGGCCCTGGAAGAAGCGCTCGAGCACTTTGCCGGGTGCGCGGTCATCATCAGCCATGATCGCTGGTTTCTGGACCGTCTGGCCACCCATATCCTCGCCTTTGAAGGCGACAGCCAGGTGGTCTGGTTTAACGGTAACTACACGGATTATGAAGCGGACCGCAAAAAACGGCTGGGCGCCCAGGCAGACCAGCCCCACCGGATCCGGTACCGGCAGCTGACCCGTGATTGACGGCCGCCAGACAGAACCGGCAGATTCCTTTTTTCATCTGCCTATGGTATGGGTAGGCAGTCATTATCCAACCCGTTCAAACAGGGTTCAACGACATAAAAATGGACGCCATGCGCCCTGATACCGTCTGAACGAAACACGTGCCAACAGCCGCACAAACAGCATCGGTATCTTTCATTTCACAAGGAGATTTCCCATGAACACCCCCATTCGCCGACAGGGGCTTTTCGCGTTCACCCTGTGCGCCGTTCTGCTGATAGCTGTCTTTTGTCCGGCTGCGGCCGAGCCCATTGACCCCATCGCCTATGTTGGCCAGCGCACCGTGAATGCAGCCAATGCCATTGCGGTCATCTTTACGAAACCCCTTGACGGTACACAAGATATCAACCGGTATTTTCAGCTCTATGCCCATGACGGCGGAAAAATTGACGGTGCATGGACCCTTGATACCGCGGGTACCCTTGCCTATTTTACCCGGATTGAAGCAGATACGCAGTACGCGGTCCAGGTACGCAGGGGTCTTGTTTTTTCCGATGGCAGCACCCTGGATTCCAGCCGGGAAACACCGGTCAAGACCCGTGCGGCCAAACCGGTGATCGCCTTTGCCGGCAACGGCTCGATTCTGCCGGGCGACCTGTCAAACGGCCTGCCGGTGACCACCCTGAACGTGGCCAGGGCAGATGTGGATTTTTTTCGGGTAAAAAACGACCGTATTGTCTCGTTTGTCAACTTCTGCAGACACCGGACCACCATCGAAGACTATGCCATGCGCCAGATTTCCGGCACAGTGGACCTTGTCTATACAGCCCGATACGATCTTGCCCCGAAAAAAGACGTCATGACCCGGGAGACCCTTCCTGTCGAAGCCATTGCCCCGCTCGCGGAACCCGGCATCTACATGGCGGTACTGAAGCCGGCCGGCGCCTATCCGTATTCAAAGCCCTTTACCTGGTTTACGATCAGCGACCTCGGGATCCATGCGCGGCGGTTTCCAACCCATTTTGACTGTACGGCCCAGGCCCTGTCCACCGGCGCGGTTTTGCCGGATGTCACCCTGGTCGCGTTCAGCAGAAAGGGTCAGGAGATGGCCCGGGTTGTCACCGACAGTCAGGGGAATGCTGTTTTTCCCCGTACAGACCCTGAAATCTCCCTGATCCTGGGCATCCATGAAAATCACCTGACCCTGTTGCCTGTGGATGGATCCGCCCTTGACCTTTCCGCATTCGATACCGGCACCCGCCCGTACCAGCCCCTTGAATTGTTTCTTTACGGGCCCCGCAACCTGTATCGACCTGGAGAAACCGTGATCATCGACGGCCTGCTTCGGGATGCGGACGGCCACCGGGTGAGCAATTATCCGGTGAAGGTCTCCATTCTCCAGCCCGATGGCCAGGCATTCCGGGAGTTCACCTGGCATGCGGACGACGGGGGAGCCTATCATACCGACTTCACCCTGCCGGCTGAAGGCCCCACAGGCCGCTGGCAGGTGACCTGCCAGCTGGGCAGCCAGCCTCTTGCCGATTACATCCTGCATGTGGAAGATTTCATGCCCGAGCGCATGAAGCTGATCCTCGCGGGCGGGAATACCGAACCGGACCGGATTCACGCCGGCCAGGACATTGAACTGTCCGTGGAAGGCGCCTATTTATACGGCGCCCCCGCAGGGGGAAACCGGGTAGACAGCAATGTGACCCTCACCCTGCTCCGGGAGCCCCTTTCCGCACTTGGGGGATTTGAATTCGGCGATCCGGACGGCTGGAAGCGCCAGTCCTTCACCACAGACGACCTGACGCTGGATACTGACGGTACAGGCATCCTGACGCTTTCACATGACCACTGGTCCACAGCAGCGACTCCGCTCGCCATCCGGCTCCATACCAACCTGTACGAAGCCGGCGGCCGGCCGGTGAGCCGGGACAAGGTCTACCATTACTGGCCGGCACACAGACTCATTGGAATCCGTCCCCTGTTTGACGATCACCACACACCGTCAGACAGCGCCGCCGCCTTTGAGGTGGTGGCCGCAGATGCAAACGGAACCCGGGTCGCCCTGTCCGGCGCAGAAGCCGTACTGATCAGGGAATATCCGGATTCCTACTGGGAATACACCGAAAGCCGGGGCTGGGAACGGATCACCAATTATCAGAATTACCCGGTGGCAAGCCAGGCCCTTGATATCACGGCAGGCGATACAGCAACCGTTCATTTTCCTGTGGAGTGGGGGCCCTACCGGCTGGTGGTCCGAGACCCGGAAACCGGTCTGGTCACAGCCCTGCGGTTCAGGGCCGGCTGGTCCGGCTGGGGAGACGGGGCCAATGAACAGACCGCCCGTCCGGATCAGGTGGTCCTGACCCTGGACAAGCCCGGGTACGCGCCGGGAGATACAGCTGTGGTCACCCTAAAAGCCCCGGAAGCCGGGAAGGCCATCGTCACCGTGGAAGCGGATACCACCGTGTTCCGCAAACAGCTGACCCTGACGTCCAACACGGCAACCGTCTCCATCCCCATTGATCCGGCATGGTCTCGCCATGATATGTATATCCACGCCATGGTGATCCGGCCGGGTGATAACAAACGAAAAATAACACCCAAGCGGGCCATCGGCCTCATCCATCTCCCGCTTGACCGGGAAAACCGGCGGCTGGATGTGGCCATTGACGCACCCGAGAAAATCCTGCCCGACCAGATGCTGGAGGTACGGGTTTCCGTTAACAACACCCATGATACGCCGGTCCGGGTCACGCTGGCGGCCGTGGATGTCGGGGTGCTCACTATCACCCGGTTCAAAACACCGGATCCGTTTGACGCCTTTTTCGGCAAACGCCGGTTTGGTGTGGATGCCTTTGATGTCTACAACCGGCTCATCGAAAATCAAGACGGAGATCTGTCACGCCTGGCCTTTGGCGGGGATATGGCAATGAGCGCACTCATGCGCGGCGGGGACAAACCGCTCACGGATGTCCGCATCGTCTCCCTGTATCATGCAGCTGTGGAAACCGATGCAAACGGCATGGCTGTCATCCCGCTTGCCATTCCCGAATTCAACGGCACCCTCCGCCTGATGGCGGTCGCGTTCAGTGAAGATGCCTTTGGTTCCGCGGACCGGGAACTGACCGTGGCCGCACCCGTGGTGGCTGAAATGGCCATGCCCCGGTTTCTTGCCATGGGCGATACCGCCACACTGGCCCTTGATCTCCGCAACCTCAGCGGATTTTCCCAGGAACTGGATATCCGCATAACCGGCACCCCGCCGGTGGCGTTTCCCGCCATCTCGCAGCAGGTGCGGCTTGCAGACAAAAACGCCCTGACCCTCCCCTTTTCAATCACCGCCGCCCCATTGACGGGGACCGGAGACATCACCCTCACGGTGAGCGGCATCCGCGTCTCGCAGGATGCTGCGCCAAAAGACCTGACCCGCAGCTGGATGCTCGGTGTCCGGCCGGCCTATCCTGCGCTCACACGGCAGTGGCGCAAAGTGCTCCAGAAAGGTGAATCGTTTATCTTCGATCCATCGGCGCTGAACGCCCTGATTCCCGATCTCGTGCGGGCAGAGCTGAGCCTGTCTGACCGGCCCATTATCGATATCAACGCACACATCAACGCCCTTCACGCGTATCCCTACGGCTGCCTGGAGCAGACCACCAGCGGCATTTATCCCCAGATTTTTCTTTCTGACGCGCTGTTCAATCAGCTCGGCATTGAAGGTGACACGGCAGCGGTACGAAAAGCGCACATCGACAAGGGCATCCAGCGAATCTTCACCCTGCAGAAAGCAAACGGCGGATTCGGGCTCTGGGACAATCAGGGATATGAAAACAGCTGGCTCACCACCTATGCGGTGGATTTTCTCCTGACTGCACGGGATTACGGCTATGCGGTCCCTGAATCCCGGCTGAACCTGTCGATCAAACGGCTTTCCGATTACCTGCTCAAGCCACAGCAGATCGTGATTCCATATGCAACGGACGCGGATCACGCCCGCTTTGCCACCCAGGCCTATGCCGGCTATGTGCTCAGCCGGCTTCGAAAAGCCCCGTTAGGCACCCTGAGAACCCTGATGGATACACAGGCGGACGACTGCCAATCCCCATTGCCCATGGTACATCTGGGGCTGGCCTTAGCGGCCCAGGGGGATATGAAACGTTCCAGATCCGCTGTGACGGCAGCCGCCCGTATCACGCGAAAAAAAGACGCGTACCTGGGAGATTACGGCAGCCGGCTGCGGGATGCGGCCCTGGGCTACTATCTGCTGAAAACCTGGCAGCCCCATACACCCGAGGCAGAGACCTTTCTCATGACCCTGGAAACCGAACTGCGCACACGACGATGGCTGAGCACCCAGGAGCGAAACAGCCTGGTGCTCGCAGCCATCCGCCTGTATGAAAACACCGGTACACCGCGCACCGCTGTGCTGACAACAGGACCGGCGTCAGTGTCCCTTTCGGTGGATCGGCTGACGCGGCGCCTCTTTTCCCACGACGACATGGCGTCTGGCCTGACCGTTACCGCCGAGGAAGGCCCGATTTACCTGAACCTGCTGCTTTCCGGCTACAGCGAGACACCGCCCCCCGCGGCAGGCAACCGCCTTTCCATCCACCGTCACACCTTTGATGTCCGGGGAGAGCCGGTGACCCTAAGCCGGGTAAAAGGCGGCGATCTTGTACTAGTGCGGCTCACGGTCACTGCCGACGAGCGGCTTTCGGATGCGCTGATCGTGGACCTGATTCCGGCGGGATTTGAAATCGAAAACCCGAACCTGCCCACCAGTTATGCCATGGACGGTATTGTTGTCGGCGGTAAACCCGTACAGGAATGGAAACAGGCAACGGAACTGGCCCATGAGGAATTCAGGGATGACCGGTATGCGGCGGCAATCGACACCGGCTATCCCGGAAATACGTCTACCCTCTTTTACCTGATGCGGGCGGTCACCCCAGGGACGTACCAGATACCAAACGCATACGGTGAAGACATGTACCGGCCCTATATCCGGTGCGTGGGTGAAGCGGCGGCTCCCGTGCGCATCACCGCCGCCGGCAACTAGACAGCATGACCGGCCCCCAAACCGCCTCAGCCGGCGCCGCTCAGCAATCTGTGCGGCGCTGGTTTAAAGGTGTTCAGGCGGGATGTCTTGTCTGCTGTTTTCTGGTTGCGGGCCTGGCTGCCGCCGACCGGATCTTTCCCCTGCCCGCCCTTGAAACCGCGCCGTCAACCGTGGTCACCGCAGACGACGGTTCCCTGCTCAGATGCTTTCCGGATCCTGCGGGTATCTGGCGTTACCCAGTCCGGATCGATCAGGTCTCGCCCCTGTATCTTGAGGCCCTTATCGGTTACGAAGACCGGTATTTTTATCATCACCCGGGGGTGAATCCCTTTTCTCTTGTCCGTGCCCTTGCCCAGAATCTGTCAGGCAACCGCATTGTGTCCGGTGGTTCCACGCTGACCATGCAGGCAGCCCGGCTGCTGGATCCCCATCAACGCACCGTTTGGGGAAAGCTCAAACAGGCGTTTCGGGCCCTGCAGCTGGAATGGCGATATTCAAAAGCAGACATCCTCACCTGGTATCTCAATCATGCCCCCTTCGGAGGGACCATCGAAGGGGTTGAAGCCGCATCCCGCACCTACCTGGGAAAATCCGCCCGCACCCTGACCCATGCGGAAGCAGCCCTGCTGGCCGTGCTTCCCCAGGCCCCGAGCCGGTATCGGCCGGATCGTCATCCAGCAGCCGCCCAGGCTGCCCGGGACAAAGTGCTGGATCGGCTCGTCCACACCGGATGCTGGCCCCAGGCCATTGCGTCAGATGCGAAAAAAGAAGTGGTGCCGTCCCTGTCCATCTCAGCGCCTTTTCATGCACCGCTGCTGGCCAGACGCCTGCATCAGGCCCATCCCCGCAGCCCGGACATCCAAACGACCCTTGATTTTGAACTTCAATACCGCGTGGCGCAATTGGCAAGTCAGTATGCCAGACGCCTGCCGGAAAAAAGCTCCGTAGGCATCCTCGTTGTCAGTCACCAAACCGGGGCCTGCCGGGCATACGCTGGTTCAGCCGCGTTTCTGGATGCCCGCCGATTTGGTCATGTGGATATGGTGACCGCCGTCCGTTCACCGGGTTCCACCCTGAAGCCGTTTTTATACGCCTTGGCCATGGATGCAGGACTGATTCATTCCGCATCCCTCTTATCCGATGCCCCGCGTATTCACACCGATTACCGGCCTGGTAACTTCAGCGGCGGTTTTCACGGGCCGGTGACCGTTACCCGGGCGCTCCGGGATTCCCTGAACCTGCCGGCGGTACAGGTACTGGAAGCATTCGGGCCCGCCGCTTTTACAGACCGGCTGCGGCACAGCGGGGTCGCGCTGGTGTTTCCCGGAAACGCAGCGCCGAACCTGTCCATGATTCTTGGTGGTGTGGGCGCCTCCCTGCAAAGTCTTGTCACTGGCTATACTGCCGTTGCCAACCAGGGACTCACGGTTTCTCCGGTCTTTATTCGCGGGGCGACCAGCCGGAAGCGGTATCTTTTTTCCAGCGGTGCGGCCTGGATCGTTCATGACATGCTCAAGCGGCCGTTTCCGGGAGACGAAGGCATCGGCGCCATCAACCCCCTGCGGCATTTTGCCTGGAAAACCGGCACCAGCTTTGGGTTCAGGGACGCCTGGGCCATTGCCGTGGGGCATGCCCATGTGGTCGGTGTCTGGGTAGGCCGGCCCGACGGCACCCCGGTTCCCGGGTATTACGGGGCAGAAGCCGCAATCCCGCTTTTAAGACACGCCCTGTTTGCCGTGGGCGAGCAGCCCCTGCGCCTGTCCAGACCCGCATCTGTCAGCCAGACCGACATTTGCTGGCCAACGGGTACACAGGCGGATGCAGACCGTGTGGATTCGGGACGGTGTCACATGAAAAAAAAAGCGTGGATCCTGGATGGCTGTATCCCGCCAACACTTCCAGACCCGCTGTCGCCGGCGCAATCTGGCGAGCATGTAATCTGGGTGGATGCGGATACCGGATTGCGGGTGGACCGGCACTGCCTGCCGGCGGCCTTTGAAAAACGCACCCTGGCGTTCTGGCCCACGTGTGTGGAACCGTTTATCGCCCGTCATCTGAGGCGATCCGCGCAGCTGCCGCCCCCCTCACCGTCCTGCGCCCATGCGCCGGCACTTGCCGGTGAAGGGGTGCGGATCATCGGCATGGCCGATGCGGCGACCGTGACCCGGGCCGGGGCGGAAGGTGCTGATCCGGAAATCCGGCTCGCGGCCCTGGGCGGCACGACACGATTGTACTGGTTTTTAAATGGCACTCCGGTGGCAGAACTGTTGCCCGGCCAGACCGGGTATCTCCGCTTGCCCGGTCCGGGAAACTATCAGTTGCTGGTAATGGATGCAACCGGTCATTCAGACCTGATTACGTTTTCCTGCATTGATGACGCGGGATAAAGGCACAAAAACGAACCATCCATGGATGCCCCTTCATCGCCATTGTAATCGCCCTAGCAAGCGGCGATGATCAAAACAGATGCAACCCACGGAAACACGCAGCAGGGTTGGCGCAGGGAAAGCGCGCAGGGAATATGCAGCAACGTTTAATTAGGCGTCGTTTAAATGACAATGCGGTTGATACTTTTTCTCAAGCCCTTTGATCATGACTTCGAACAGATTCGGATCAAACTTCCGCACACTCTGTTCGTTACCCTCAACTGTGCCTAAAAAGGGAATGCGTTCGCCATGATACCAGACAGGTTCACCTATTTGATGAAATTCAAATCCGAACCGGTTCGCCGCATCGTATAATTTTTTTTCAACAATCATATACCAGTGGGTTATTCCCTGACGTTTACTTTCATGGTACATAATCTGATACAGTCCGAGAACGATAATTGGGTCACTGCTATCTTGGGTTTCTTTATAATCCGTTCTGTCATCCGGTAATACGTCATTTTTTTTTCTTCTCTGCTTTTTACTTATTGCGAGCCGAGAGATTTCGGCAATTTTTTTTCTATCCGGCATTTTCCAAGGAATTGATAAATTGGGCACGGCATGCTCAATGGGAAATCCTTTATCCGAATCTAAAATCAATCGAACCGTTCCTACCACCTTTTCTTGATCGTCTAAACAGACACAATGGATAGCCGCGTCTTCATATTCGTCGGTTTCCAGTCCGCCTGGATGATCTTCTTTTTTTTCAAAGCCGAATTCTTCCGCATAGACCTGAAAACGCAGTCTAAAACTTTCTTCGAGTAAGCGTTTGTCATCCACGATGACGCCAAAGGTGTATTTACCGTGTTGTATTGAGTTTCTGATCATCGAAAAGACTCCTGTTCTGGATAATCGCAATGCAGTAAACGTCTTAAAAACGATACAGACCGCGGCTCGCTTCACTCACGCCTGTAGCCTTATTCGTTATGCCGTGATCATAGGTCTCATCTGTGGGAAAGATATTATAGAAGCTTTGTTAAAAAATCTATAATTAATTTATAAAAATATACTTCTAGCGTTCGTTTTAGTGATTATAAATAATGCCCCGGCGAAAACACGTTGTGTGGATCCAAACCCGTTTTGAGCATCTTGTGTAAATGCGCCAGTTCTTTCGAATAATTTAACTGACCTTTGCGCATAGCTCTTGATGAGGCTCGATACGAAGTGAAACCGATGGCATTAAACGCTTCCATGAGTTTGTCATAGCATATTAATGCGTTATGCTCTTCTTCTGCTATTTCCCGATCAAATATAATGGACAGGATACAATCTGCGGCTTTGTCATTCAGTAGCGTAATTGATATAGCCGGCTCAAATTCATATTGTTCAGAAATGGAAGTAGAAATATCGACCAGTTTTTTGACGCCTTCTTTAGTCATTGGCGCTATTGGAGCGATCCAAATCATACCCACTTTATCTTTGTCGGGATTCAGACGCGTTTCAGACATCGTAAAATGACGTTTGCGCCAATATACGCTATTCATAAAATAATTCGTCGGAATTCCTTTTTTTAAGTTTATCATTTCTTTTAATACGGTGAGTCGGGCATCAATTTTTTTCTGAATCTTGGGGAAGAGTTGCCGGAATAGCGTCGCATTGAAAAGCTGGTAAGCGAAATCAGCAACCCATTCAGGCAGAATGATTTTTTTGCACCTTACCCCCCTCAAGGCTTTTCTTAGGCGGAATGTTTTGAGCCATACTTCAACCCACGAGTCTCCATATACGGCACCTGAGATGGTCCAGGGAGAAATCTTCAGTGTTTTGCAGATGTGTTGCGCCGTTGCTTTGGGCAAGGGTGTTTTCCCGCCTGTATCGTTAAAAGGATAGCGCATAACGGCCTGTATCTCTTTGTGAGAATTAATACAGTGCATTTGGCTGGAGAGTGTCCCTTTCATTTTAAGCGGCTGAAGTCTTTCGACTGCCTCATAAAAATCCTCGTTGCTTTTAAGTCGGATAAAAAACTTGCTCAAGCATTTTTTTGCAGGCATCAGCTCCAGGTAAATGGCCGTAACAATGCCCAAGCTTGATTGGCTAAACAGGCCTTCGACAATAGGCCCTATTCCATGCTTATGGATTCCCACGTTGGAGGCATTGTTGCATCCTGCATGACCCGTCTTTATAAAACTCCCATCCGGGAGAACAACCTCCATTCCCACCACATGGCGAAAATGATCCCCCTTTTCAGAATGACCAAATCCCCTTTCAAGGTAATTACCAACAATACTGCTATCTGCAGGTGCCCCCGTTGCATCCATCCAAAAATTTCCGCCTTCACCTTGTAAAAAATCATACAACTGTTGCTGGGTGACACTTGCGGTTACCCTAACCAGCCCAAGTTTTTTGCCATACGGTTGCCCAGGAGGATCAAACGCGTTGCCAATCCAGCTGATCTGATTTTCAAACTGCGCTAAAGATAATAAGACCGCATGCGCAGACGTTGGTGTTGCCGATCCATATCCCCAATTCAAGCCTCTTGATATGGGGTAGACTGCAAGTTCTTTATTTATTGTAGATTTGATTTCGTGTATTTTGCTAATAACTATCTGGATTTCTTTCAATGTTGCGGGAAAAATGGCAAAAACAGAGGTTAAATGTTCTGCATAGGTACAAAGGTTCAGATTATTTAACGTTTCGGGTATGGCATATGGGATTTTATTTTCATCACAAAACAGCGTTAATGATTTGACGTCGGCATCCATGTGTTACTCCAACTGCTTATTAATGTGCATTGAAAACACGCTTACCTGAAAATACTGATCTAAGTTGCTAATATTGCGTATTTTTTTGAACAGTATTGTTACCTTATACCAACTATTGGAGATACACAACCATGATCAGTCAAAATTTGTTTTTTTTACGATTTTATCCAGGATGCGGGGCAGAAAGATTGAAGACGTTGCGCTTTGACATGACGAATCCTTGAACGGCGGTCCGTTCCGTCCCTATCTGCTACCTGCACTCGGTTGACAGACGTTTTTTCCATCTTGAGCCTTTTTTTCGTCGTTTATTTTTTTTAATGTTTAGTATATACTATGTAAAAAATTTCATACACAACCGAACATGATACGATCAATCCTGTCAAATTGGCAAAAGGAGATGAAATGAACGCATACCTACGTAATTTTTTAGTGGTCATACTTGTGTTGATCCCCATGCAGGCGGCGTTTTCCCTGCCGGGTATGTTTGATATCCAAACCGTCGATATTCCCAGGCAGTTTACAGCTATGGGAAATCGCAGCAGTGCGATGGATGCCAATAGCCACTTGCATGCGGCCTATGGCGGGAAACAACTCTACTATGCGACCAACAAAAGTGGCAGCTGGGTGACGACCATCGTTGATACGCATTATCTTGTCGGAGCAGGGGTCTCCATCGCTTTGGACAGCAGCGGACACCCCCATATCAGTTATTATGACATGCAAAATCAGCATCTCAAGTATGTCCGCTTTACGGGTACTGCCTGGCAAGCGCCTGAGACCGTTGATCATGACGCCCAGCTTGGAGGGGACGTTTCCTCCCTCGCGCTGGATAGCGACGATCATCCCCACATCATTTATTATGACGGGAAAAACGAGGATCTCAAATATGCCTTCTTTGATGGAAGCGGGTGGACGATAGAAACCGTGGCCAGTGAGGGAGACGTGGGAAAGAATAGTTCCCTTGCCCTGGATCAGGCGGGACATCCCCATATCAGTTATGCTGATCTTACCAATGAGAATCTTAAATATATTTCCCATAATGGTACGACCTAGCAAGCACCCCAGACCGTTGGTAGCAGCAATGGGACATTCTCCTCCCTTGTTATTGACAGCAGTAACCACCCGCACATCAGTTATTATGACATAGACAGTAACGATCTCAAATATGCCACCTTTCACAGCGGCAGCTGGGATATAGAAACCGTGGACGATACAGGTAATGTGGGATGGTTTACTTCCCTTGCCCTGGACAGCGCGGGGCACCCTCGTATCAGTTATTATGACATAGACAATGAGGATCTCAAATATGCCTCCTTTCACAACAACAGCTGGGAAAAAGACGCGATAGACACGACCGGCAATGTGGGATGGAGAACCTCGTTGACGCTGGATGGGGAAGGGCATCCTCACATTACCTACTTTGATATGAACAATAAAACCTTCAAACATATCACCCAGGAGGGCACCCATTGGTCCGATGACATCATCGATGTCTATATCGAGCTGTTGAAGTACAGTTCCCTTGCCCTGGATAGCCAGGGTCATCCCCACATCAGCTATTATGAAGACACCAATGGAGATCTCAAATACGCCTTCTTCGATGGACATCAGTGGAACAAAGAGACCGTGGACAGTGAGGATCGCGTGGGCATGTTTAACGCCATTGCCCTGGATCATGCGGGACACCCCCATATCAGTTATTATGATGAGACCCATGGTGATCTTAAATATGTTTTCCATAATGGTACGGCCTGGCAAGCGCCCCAGACCGCTGACGATAGAGATGATGTGGGACAGTACACCTCCCTTGCTCTGGATACCAAGGGCAACCCCTGTATCAGCTATTATGATGCGACCCATGGCGATCTTAAATATGTTTTCCATAATGGTACGACCTGGCAAGCGCCCCAGAAAGTGGACCATAAGAATGATGTGGGACAGTACAGCTCTCTTGCGTTGAATACCAAGAACCTGCCCTGGATCAGCTATTTTGACACAACCAACAATGATCTTAAATGTACCTTCTGGAATGGGAAAACGTGGGAGATTTATGCGGTGGATACAGAATTCGATGTGGGATTGTACACCGCTCTTGCCCTGGATGATCTCAACCGCCCCCACATCAGTTATTATGACAAAGAAAATAGGGATCTCAAATACGCGTATCCAAAGGTGTCTCCTGAAGTATCATGGTATCTCAAAACCCTGGACAGTGACGGTTCTGTTGGGAAACATTCCTCCCTTGCCATGGATCCTCTGGGTACCCCTCACATCAGTTATATTGACAGCACCCACCAGACGCTTAAATATGCTGTCTTGAATGGGACCCAGTGGACGATAAAAGTCGTGGACAGTGACATCACTGAATGGGAAACCACCATTGCCCTGGACAAAAAGGGTCATCCCTTTATCTGCTACTTTAATTGGAGCGATCCGACACTGGCGGTGGGTCGAGATGTCACCCCGATGCCCGCCATTCTCTTCAACCTGCTCAATTAACGGACAGGGATTGGTCTCGGCCGCGATGTGTCCACCTCCTGGAACCGGTCAGCCATGGCCGGTTATCCTCATGATCACCGGTGAAATCCGTTATGGGGTATCGCAACGCCGGGGTTTTCTGAACCTGTTGTTTGAAAAACAAATTCTGGCGTTCTGGCCCCTGCGCGGAGAACCGGTTATCGCTCGTCATATCGTAAGGGCAGCGCAAGCTGGCCCATCGTCAGTGGGTATTTTTCGCTGTGGCAGATTCGCGACCAGCCGCCCGGGTCCCCTCTCCGGGCGTCTCAAGCGGTGCATAACAGGGACGGGGTCCTTGCACGGCGGTCTGCTCCGTCCCTATCTGCTGCCAGTGCTCGCCTGACAGACAGAAAATTCCCATCCAAATTCTTTTTTGTCGTTTATTTTTTTTAATGGTTGTTATATGCTGTGTAAAAATTATATACACAGCCGGACATGATACGATCAATCCCGCCGGATTGACGAAAGGAGGAAACATGAGCACGTTTATACGCAGTTTTTTAGCGGTCATACTTGTGTTGGTGCCCTTTCAGGCGGTGTTTTCCCTGCCAGTGGCCTTTGATATCCAGACCGCAGATTTTGAAAGGTGGTTTGAAGATATAGGACCTCGCAGCAGTGTGATGGATGCCGATGGCTACATGCATGCAGCCTATGGCGGGTCGCAACTCTACTACGCGACCAACAAAACGGGTCGCTGGGAGACCACCATTGTTGACACGGGTGACGGGGGGAGACACACATCCATCGCGTTGGACAGCAACGGTCATCCTCATATCAGTTATATTGGCGGTAGCGTCTTTGGTAGTGACATCTGGCCTCTTAAATACGCCTTTTTTGATGGCACCCGGTGGATCAGAGTCAGCGTGGACAATGACAACTTTAGGGGGGGATGTACCTCCCTTGCGTTGAACACGAGTGACCGCCCCCGCATCAGTTATTATGACTATACAAACAAGGCGCTCAAATATACTGCTTACGATGGTGCGGCGTGGCATACCCGTACCCTGGATAGTAGTGGTGAGGTGGGAAACTACTCCTCCCTTGCCCTGGATAGCAACGGCAACCCCCACATCAGTTATGCGGACGCTACCCTTTCTGATGAACGTCTTAAATATATCCGTTTTAACGGCATTTCCTGGGATACGCCAGAGAGTGTGGATGATGCGAGCGGTCGTGTAACGCATACCTCCATTGCCATTGATAGCAGTAACCACCCCCACATCAGTTATTATGCCTCTTCTCCTGGTTGTCTTAAATATGTTTCCCATAACGGAGCGATCTGGGGAACCCCCCAGATCGTGGATGCTGCGGGGAACACAGGAGCGCACAGCTCATTGGTTTTGGATACCAGTGGTAACCCCCACATCAGTTATACGGGCAATAACATGGCGGATCTCAGATATGCCGCTTACAGCGGCAGCGCTTGGACACTGGGCATCTTAGTGAGTGGCAGCGAATATACTTTTTGTTTTACCTCGCTGAGCCTGGATGGGAATCAGCCTCACATCACCTACACAGACGGAAAGTTCTTTAAACATATCAACCAAAAACAAACCGTTTGGTACACTGATATCATTGATATGGCAGTGTTTCCGGGGAGATCCTCCACCTCCCTTTCCCTGGATAGCCGGGGCTATCCCCACATCAGTTATTATGATAACATCTATGAGGATCTTTTGTATGCCTTTTTTGATGGAAACCGGTGGACAAGAGAAACCGTGGACGCTGAGGGGAATGTAGGACAAGTCTCGTCTCTTGCCCTGGACGCAGCGGATCACCCTCACATCAGCTATCTTAATGGGGACACGCATGATCTCAAATATGCCTTCTTTAATGGCAGTAGCTGGGAGATAACCACGGTGTGGGATACTGCCATTGTCCACGGACCCACGTCCATTGCCATCGATAGCAACAACCACCCCCACATCAGTTATTATGATCAAGCGTTGCTCTCGAATGGGAATCTTAAGTATGTTTTCCATGATGGAATCGCCTGGCAGTCCCCCGTGAATGTGGACACTGCAGGCGATGTAGGAGCGTACGCCTCCCTTGCTTTGGATAGCCAGGGGCACCCGCACATCAGTTATTATGACCGTGGCAACAGGAACCTTAAATATGCCTTCTGGAATGAGGGCTGGAGTGCAGTAACCGTGGACAACACCGGCAATGTGGAGGGGTATACCGCTCTGGCCCTGAATGCGGATGACTATCCCTGCATCAGTTATATAAGCACCATGGGCGCGCTCAAATATGCCTGTCTATCGCAGAATTCTGGCGCATGGGAATTCGATACCGTGGACAGCGGCATTAACATATGGACCGCCCTTGCCCTGGATAGCCACGGCCATCCTCATATCTGTTATGATGATATCACCAACAATGGGGATCTTAAATACGCCGCTCATAATGGAACGCAGTGGACGATAAAAAAGGTGGATAAAAATGAGGGGGTAAAAAGTTTTTCCTCTATTGCCCTGGACAAGAATGATCACCCTTTCATCAGTTACCATGTGCCGAGGCCTCGTTGTAGATATCTCAATCTGGCCGTGGGTCGAGATGTCAACCCGATGCCCGCCATTCTCTTCAATCTGCTCAATTAACAGACAGGGATCGTTTCCCCCTGGTGCCTTTGCCAGCATCGACGTAAAAAAGTATCCCGGCCAGATTCAGGAGAAACTGGCCGGGATATGACTAAATCCCATAACATTATAGAAAATCAGATAGTTGGAAACCGTTTGATTTTGTTATTGCTCATTTCAAACCCATGCACCGATTCCATGGATGTGACGATAGATCGGTAGAGAGGGAAAGGGCTTCACACGCAAAAACCCCCTCCAGACATCATCGTCTGAAGGGGGTTTTCCAATTCCGGCAGC